>Ga0315291_10002548_pt1 | contig 23829 bp, 20 predicted proteins | sample YL17G12_20_MG_FD_203070 | JGI IMG/M metagenome (GOLD analysis project Ga0315291, IMG submission 203070) | Sediment microbial communities from Yellowstone Lake, YNP, Wyoming, USA - YL17G12_20 | ecosystem: Environmental > Aquatic > Freshwater > Lake > Sediment | place: USA: Wyoming | collected... | reverse complement strand
ATGGCGCTTGGCCCGATTTGCCCCGAATCGTCTATGCGAAAATTGCAGAATCGCTTCGGTATTTGTACAGCACCGGCATCAAGCTCTATCAAGCGCAAGCGGGAGATGGCTTTGCCGTCAATGGCCTGAATTACTATGTCGCCTCAAAACTCTGGTGGAATGTGGATGTGGATGTGGGTGCTCTCATCGATGAGTTCTACGCGAAGGCTTTTGGCGAAGCCGGTCAATGGGTACGAAGCTATCACGAGAAACTACAGACTGCGTGGCAGCGGGCAGTGGAACGGGGTGAGCACCCTTCGTGCTCATCGTTTGCTGACTGCCATGTGCATGAGATCTACTCGCCTGTGCTCCTTCAACAGTGCGAAGAAGACTTACGCAAGGCCCGCGCAATCGCAAAAGATGATCGCGTGAGAGCAAGGGTAGATTTCCTCTTGCAGGGCCTGACGTATGTCATGTTGACGATTAAAGCTGTCGTTCTGACGAAGGAGTTGGAAGCCCACGGCGTCTCGATCGTTGAAAAGACAGTCACCGACGAGGAAGAGGTACAGGAACTCGCTCGCAGGCAAAAGGAAAAGCTGAAGCGCGAAGGTGCGATCAAGGATCTCTCAGAAAGATCATTGCTGGCGTGGGAGGTCAGGGACAAGTATGTAGAATCGATCAAGAATGACTTTGTGGTTTCCTACTTCTGGATAAAATACAACGATGAGAATCGTGCATTCAATCCTACGAAGCGATTGAAAGAACTCATCTCAGGATTCGATTGATGTATCAAGCAGATAAACATACGCGCTGGCTGGCCTGGTTTGTCAACGCCGCTTTACTCGTGATATCAGGTGCGCTCGTTTCATGTTCAAAGGGCGATCCTTCAAAGCTAGGAGGCACGATTTCGATTGAAGAGCTGCGCTCGATGAAAGAGTCCCCGATGATGGCGGAGATGGTCAAAGCCGGGAAGCTGCCTCCGCTGGGGGAACGCCTGCCTTGGGAACCGCTCGTGGTCAAGCCATATGGGCAGGCGGGGGTTCACGGCGGCGCATGGCACTTTGACGTAACGACCCGACGAGATGTCAATCTTGTCTACCACATAGCGACGCCGTCGTTTTTCAGATGGGCCACGGACGGATATCATTTCGAACCGTACCTCTGCAAAGATTATTCCATCTCAAACGATGGTCGTATTTGGACGATTAAACTCAGGAAAGGCGTTCGCTGGTCTGACGGACATCTGTTCACGACTGAAGACGTCCGTTTCTGGTATGAAGACGATGCATTGAACAAGGATATCAATCCGCTACCGAAGGAAGAGCTGCAAATTGACGGCCAGCTTGGAAAGATCGAGATCGTGGATGAATACACCTTTCGCGTGGTGTTTCCTTCTTCGTACAAAGCATTCTATCAGAAGATGACGTCCATCGTTCTGTTCTACGTGCCAAGCCATTACCTAAAGCAATTCCACATAAAGTATGCTGACAGTGTGAAACTTGAGCGCCTCTTGAAAAAGTCCGGCATCCGGAAATGGAGTGAGCTCTACAAAAGGACGGAGCGTTGGTATCTCGGATACTTGGATCCTGACATCCCGACGTTGCGCCCTTGGGTTCTTTCCAGGGAATCGAGCTCACCGAATATCTACGAATTTGTGCGCAATCCGTACTACTGGGCGGTGGACACCGATGGAAAGCAGCTGCCGTACATCGACAGAATTGTCGTTCACGTGACGTCAAATGAGCAGGTCCTGACGATGAAAACGATCGCGGGAGACTTTGACTTTCAATGGGGACGGCTGGAATTCCGGGACTTTCCTTTGCTCAAGGAGAACGCCGCACGGCGCGGGTACCAGCTTTTGACCTGGCCACAGGACCGGGGGTCAGATCTCGCGCTGTACATCGATTTCAATTGTACTCATTCCAGGGTAGGTCCTCTGCTGCGAGATGTTCGGTTCCGAATCGCACTATCGCTCGCGATCAATAGAGATGAACTGAATCTGCTCTTTTACAGGAATGCGGGAGTGCCGCGTCAGGCAACGGCAGCTGAATCCACCCCATTCTTCGTGCCTGAATGTGCCAGAGCGTATGCACAATACGACGTGCGGAGAGCGAACGCTCTGCTTGATGAAATAGGACTCACGAGGAGAGACAAAGATGGGTTCCGTTTGGATCATGAGGGGAATCCGATCCAACTCTTGATCGAAACTGTGACAGCGGGAAATACACTCGACATTCTGGAGACAACAGGTGAATACTGGCAAGCGATCGGCATAAAAGCTGAGGTGAGGGTTGTTGAGGGTTCCCTCATGACAGAACGGACTCGCTCTGCGGAGGTGATGATCCAGGCGAGGCCCATGGGTTCGTTTGCGCCTCCAGTCCTCGATTTCAACTCCAACTACGTTGCACCGCTCTTCGGCATGTGGAACAATACCAGGGGCAAGAGAGGGGAGGAGCCAACGGCTGAGTTCAAAAAACTCATCTCGCTCAGTGACCGGCGTAAGAACTGTAGCGTGGAGGAAGAAGTAGAATTGTTCAAGCAAATCTACAAGCTCTATGCTGACAATGTGTGGATGATTGGACTTGTCGGGGAGATCCCGGCGCTGCTGGCGAAGAAGAATTACTTCATGAATGTTCCAGATAAATGCCTCTACTCCTACGCCCGCGGGCGAAGGCTGGGATTAGTTCTGGCAGAGCAATTCTGGATTGATCCCTCGAAGAAAAATCGCCCGTAGGTGGTCAGGGAGACATTGCATGCGTGTAGCAATCCTGACGATAGGGTTGGTATGAGCGACTCAATAAAGAATGCGGTTGTTCGGAGGCTCTGGGATTTGACCCTCGGTCAGAGATGGGTTCTTCTTCTAGCCTGTATATTGGCCACCATCAAAGGCCTCAGCGGACTAGTGCTTGCTGCAGTGAGCCGGTGGTTGCTGAACAACTACAGTCAGCTCTCCCCTGAGAACCGGACATTCATCTATGTTTCGATCTTCGCGTTTCTGGCCCTCCTAGCTATTGTTTTCTATTATCGCACGTACTTGCCGGTGTCGATCTCAAGCGTCATGATTAAGCGGATGAGGCATCAGCTCTTTCAACATCTGCAACGCCTCAGTGCTGACTTCTATGCCCAGCACAAAACGGGCGATATCGTCTCTCGCATGACAAACGACATCTCTGTGGCTCAATCACTATTCAGCTCCGTGCTCATCAACAGTTGCTTCGATGCTTTCGCGATTGTGGCAGCATTGGGCTACTTGATCCTGACGTATCCCAATGCGATATCTTTGCCGCTCGTCGGCATTTGTTTTCTTTATGCTGGCTCTGTGAGATTTTTCCTTCCGAAAGTAAGAGGGATCACTCAACAGGTCCAAGAAGAGCTTGGGAAACTGGCTGGCGACGTTTCAGAGAAAGTTGTTGGAATGAAGGTTCTTCAGTCCTTCACACAGGAAGGCAGGGCAAGTGACGGAATCAGCGAGCGCCTGGAATCGCACTATGTGGAATCAATGAAGATGGCGAGAGTCCAGGCCGCGTTTTCGGTGGTGAACCAGGTCTTGCCAGAGCTAGCGAGAATCCTTGTGGTGATACTTGGGATCTCCCTCGTAATGTCATCGCGTATGAGCGTTGGAGATGTGACTGGCTTGCTGCTTGTCCTCGCTCAGCTCCTCTTTCCCCTGAACCGGTCGACGGAGACTACCATGCAAATTGGAGCGGGCGTTGGCGCGTTGGATAGGGTTTTTGATTTCTTTGATGCCCAGCCAACTGTGAAGGAGCCAAAAGACACAGTCCGATTGGACAATGTGCGGGGTTCAATCGAGTTCCGCGATGTTTCGTTTCACTACCCTCGTAACGAAGAAGGTTTCCACCTGAATCGCGCATCGTTCTCTATTCCTGCAGGTTCCAGAGTTGCCTTCGTCGGACCTTCCGGAGCAGGAAAGAGCACGTTGATGGACCTGCTCTCGAGATTCTATGATCCAGTCGATGGAGTTATTCTGATTGATGGTGTCGATATCAAGAGGGTGGCGTTGAAAGAGCTACGATCCACCATTGGCATCGTGATGCAGGAAACAATCATGTTCTCCGGAACGATTGCTGAAAATATTAGGATCGGTCGACCGGATGCCACGGACGATAAGGTCATTACCGCTCTGAAACACGCCTATGCTTGGGAGTTTGTTGAAAAGATGAGTGATGGAATCAACAGCGTCGTCGGTGAGCGAGGGATGACGCTCTCGGGGGGACAACGCCAACGTCTGGCCATCGCTCGGATATTTCTCAAGGATCCGCGGATTGTGGTTCTCGATGAAGCAACCAGCGCACTCGATGCCGAATCAGAGTACTACGTTCAGCGTGCTCTCGGGAGCCTCATGAAGGATAGGACAACGCTTATTATAGCTCATCGACTGTCTACCATCAAGGATGTAGACCACATCTTCGTTGTAGAAAATGGTGCCATTGTCGAGCAAGGGAACATGACTGAGCTCATCGAGATCGGTGGAATCTTCAAGAGGCTCTATGAACGACAGGGCTTTCTCGGATTGGAAGAAACACCGACCAAGTTGGTCAATTGACTATTCGCGCGGGAAAATTCTCTCAGCAGTTCGCCGAAAGGATGTGAGTCGCAAAAAGTGCCTTGGAAGAATTTCACAACGAAAGATGGATTGCTCAGCAATCAGGTCTATTGCGCTGCAATGGACAGCAGCGGACATCTATGGTTCGGCTGCAAGAATCCGAATGGTGTTGTCCGATTTGACGGATCGAGGTGGGAGCAGTTCACGGCGCAAACGTGTGGGATCGGGGCAGGTCATGTTTGGGATCTTGCCTTCGATCGGGCAGGATCTCTCTGGCTCGGCACAGCCGGGGGTGGACTTAGCGCGTATGATGGTCGCACCTGGAGAAGATACACCAGAAACGATGGCTTGGCGGGAGACTATGTCTATGCAGTCAAAGTCGACGCGATGGGGAGAATCTGGTGTGGCTGCGCGCCGAAACCCGATACGATTGCTCAAGAAGGTGGTGTCAGCGTGTTTGACGGAAAGCGGTTTGAGAACTTTACGAGCGATAATGTTCAGGGGCAGCACGTCGGCGGTGGCAACAGCGGATTGTGTGATAACCGTGTTTATTCGATTGTGTTTGACGCAAAAGGTCGCACTTGGTTCGGCACGAAAGGCGGAGGGATTTGCGGGTTCGACGGCGAGAACTGGCGGACATTCAACAAGGCAACGGGGCTTCCAGTTAATGAGGTCGGTGACGGCGCGGCTGCCGTCGATCGAGACGGGAAGGTGTGGTTTGGGCTCAGGGGCGGCGGTGCGTGCCGTTTTGATGAAGACTCGTTCAAGGTGTTTACGATGAAGGATGGGCTCGGGGGAGATTTCGTTTACGCTATCCAGCTAGGACCCGATGGCAGACTTTGGTTTGGCTGCTCGCCTCATCCGGAACAGACTAACCGCGAGGGAGGAGTGAGCGCATTTGACGGTCAGTCGTTTCTCACCTACACCAGTGATTACGTCGGCCGAAAGTACGTGGGGGGCGGAAACAGTCCTCTGGCTGATAATAGGGTCTACGCTATCGTTTTCGACAGGGATGGAAATGCGTGGTTTGGGACCAAGGGAGGGGGTGTCAGTCGACTCGGCCGCGAGGCAATCAGGCCCTCGCGTTGAACTAAAGGAAATCGGTGTATCGACAACTGTCTTGCTAACTATTCTCATGGGCCTTATCCATCAGCAGGCTGCTGGTCAAACCCAGAGCGACTCGTCGTCAGTGTTGTGGAACCTTGACCGGATGGACAAAATCGGCGGATGTACCACGACGAAGCTCGGGCAGCCAGTCTTGATAGAAACTCCGCTTGGAAGGAGTGTTTTGTTTGACGGTATCGATGATGGGCTGCTTATCACGGCCAATCCGCTGAACGACGCAATCGCCTTCACTGTCGAAGTGGTGTTTAGACCGGATTCCTCCGGTCCACCCAATGCTGAGCAGAGGTTTCTCCACATCCAGAATCCGGACAACGAGAACCGCCGAATTCTGATCGAGCTCAGGCATTTCGCAGATCAGCGATGGTTTCTCGACACGTTCATTAGCTCAGATTCATCAAGACGCACCCTATATGCTGAAACGTTTCAACATTCGGTCGGAGAATGGTTCCACGCCGCCCTTTTGTACGAGAAAGGAACCATGCGCCATTATGTCGATGGAAGAGAAGAGCTGTCCGGTGCAGTGAACTACGACCCCATTAAGAACGGTTGCACGTCCATTGGCGTGCGTATGAATCGGAGGTCATGGTTCAGAGGAGCCATACGGACGATCAGAATGACGCGCCGCGCACTCTCGCCTGCGGAGTTTCTGGCTCTCCCGACCGGCATTCGCCGAGAGGAGTGACATATCCGAAGAATCTGGGGATTGAAGTTCACCACTGATGCAGGTGTGGCCACTGGCATCCGCGCCGACCAGGAAGCGTCAGCGGCGGGATTCGAGCTTCAAGATGGTTACCGCAATCCGTTCAATGGTTCAATCAGGATCCTGTATAGATCGCCGGAAGGTCAAGTGGTCGCTCTTTGATGCGAGGATGGGAGTAAACTCTACGCGAAAAGTAACGTGGGATGGAACCAACGAAAGAAGAGACATCGTCGCCTCGGGACCTTATCTTGTTGTATTACTGCGTGACGGGAGGCGCTTGGCTACGAAGCGGATTGTCTTCCTCAAGTAGACCGGTCGGACGTATGTGGAATTCTATCCTCTAGAAAGGACTGACGGATGCAAATCGGCGTCTACAAAGTGAATATTACTCCCCCGATTCTGACCTGCTCCAATGGCGGATTCTATGACGATCCGATGGACTTCCACAAAGGAGTTCACGATGAGCTCTATGCCAGAGCGGTCGTGCTCCGGGACGGTGAACGAAGTGCAGCGATCGTCTCCGCGGATCTCATCAATCTGCTGAGACCCTCCATCTTGACCATCAGAGAGATGATCAAGAAACACTGTGCGATTCCCGGTGAAAACGTCATCCTCCATGCTACTCATCAACATTCAGGCCCCTTCTCATACAGGCACAGGAAGGGAGTTCGGAATGACGCCTACTGGACGGTTGTCGAACAGCAGATTGCGGGTGCCGTGTTCATGGCGCAGTCGGCGATGCTGGACTTTCTGGTTGGTGCGGGAACGAACACTCTCGACTACGCTCTGAACCGCCGCGTTTTGCAAGATAACGGCAAGGTCCTCTATTTGTCAAAACATCCGGGGCTTCAACCGAATCAAGCCGTCGACAACGAAGTTGGCATTGTCTCGTTTCGAAAACTGGATAAGAGACCGCTGGTCACGTTGATTAATTATTCGTGTCATCCGATTACTGTGGGTTTTGTTCCGCGCTTGATCTCTGCCGACTTTCCAGGAGCCGCGGTGAGGAATGTTGAAAGGCGCCTTTTCGGTAGTGCAGTCTATACAAACGGCGCATGCGGCGATGTTCATCCGAAAAAACACTGCGAGGGATTCGGGGCGATGGAGGACTTCGGACAAGCGCTTGCTGACAGGGTTTTGGAGACTGTTCCTTTTCTCGAGGTGAGTAAGGGGAACGCGTTGCGGGTTGCTCGCGAGTCGGTTGCGCTCGAGCTCCTGCCTGAGAAAATGGACGAGAATGAGGAGATCAGGCAATTCAGGAAAGGGACCACATTCGAGTTTGAGATCACGGCAGTGGCTTTCAACGACATTGTGTTTGTCGGGATCCCCTGCGAGTACTTTGTCGAGTTCCAAATGCAGATAAAACGACAGTCGCCGTTTAGACACACGTATCTTCTGACTACCAGTAATGGGTACGCAAGTTATGTACCGACGGGTGCAGCGTACGATCAGGGAGGCTACGAAGTGGAATCCACGAAGTTTCAGCGTGGATCCGGCGAGATCATTCGGGACAAAATCCTTGAGATTCTGACCAAGCTCGTCGCGTGAGGATAGGGATGCAGGATTCATCACGATTGCTCGAGATAAGAGATCTCAAAGTGAGCTTCTTCCTCGACGAAGGACCGGTCGAAGCAGTTCGAGGCATCAGCTTGGAGATTCACCGCAATCGGACCCTCGGTCTGGTCGGAGAAAGTGGATGCGGCAAGAGCGTCTTGTCGCAAGCTATCCTGCGTATCATTCCCGATCCCGGAAAGATTGTTGAGGGACAAATACTGTTCTGGCGGAATGGCAACGAGCCTGTTGATCTCGCAAGGCTAGATCAAAGGGGGAGGGAAATTCGGAGCATCAGAGGAAAGGAGATTGCCATAATCTTCCAGGAGCCTATGACGGCCCTGAGCCCTCTGTATACGATTGGCAACCAAATTACTGAAGCAATTGTCTTGCATCAAGGCGTGGCGAAGAAGGAGGCACGCCAATTGGCGATTGAGATGCTCTCGAAGGTAGGCATACCCAATCCGCACTATCGTGTCGACCAATACCCATTCGAACTTTCGGGCGGATTACGCCAGAGGGCCGTCATTGCGATGGCTCTCGTCTGTAACCCAGCATTGCTGATTGCCGATGAACCGACAACGGCTCTCGACGTGACAATTCAGGCACAGATTCTGAGACTCTTCCGGGACCTGCAGAAAGAGTTCGATATGTCGGTTCTCTTTATCACGCACGATCTCTCAGTCATCTCGGAGATCGCGGACGAAGTCGTGGTCATGTATCTCGGCCGCTCTGTCGAACAAGGGCCCACGGAAGAGATATTTGCTTCTCCACGACACCCCTACACTCAGGGACTGCTGCGATCTGTTCACAGATTGGGAAGGGGTACTGGCGACAGGCTCGTTCCGATCAAGGGGACGATACCAGATCCATTCGAGAAGGTTGCAGGATGCCCCTTCTATCCTCGGTGTCCTATCGGTGACGCGAAGAAGTGTTTAGATGCAGTACCAGCCCTCGCGTCGATTTCGGGTGAACACAAAGTGGCCTGCTTCTTGGCTGCTCAGCTAAGCGCATGATTATGGAGACTGATACCATTCTCTTGGATGTCAATAATCTACGGAAGCATTTTCTGATCCAGAAGGGATTGCTCCGGAAAGTACGCGGCTCTGTCAAGGCGGTAGACGACGTGACGTTTGCCCTCCGGAAAGGCGAGACCCTTGCTTTGGTCGGAGAGAGTGGCTGCGGGAAGACAACGACCGCACGATTGATCATGCGGGCGATTCGACCGACTTCAGGTGAGGTTGTCTTTCATCTGCCGGCTCGTGATGTGAAAATACACGAGTTGCCGGAGAGGGAGCTAAGAGCTTTTCGAAAGCACATGCAGCTGATCTTCCAGGATCCGTTCTCTTCTCTGAATCCACGGATGAACATTCTGGAAACAATCGGCGAGCCGCTGTTGGTCAACCGCGTTGCGTCCGGCAAGCAACTTGAAGATCGGGTCTGTGAACTGATGGAGTTGGTGAACCTCAACAGCAAGTACCTGCGCAGGTATCCACATGCATTTTCCGGAGGACAACGACAGCGCATAGGTATTGCAAGGGCGCTTGCGCTCAATCCTGAGCTCGTAGTGGCAGATGAACCAGTCTCAGCTCTGGATGTTTCGGTCCAAGCACAGATTTTGAATCTCCTCAAGGATTTACAGGAAAGACTCGACCTGACATATCTCTTCATCTCTCATGACCTTGCGGTCGTCGAGTTCATTTCGACGAGAGTCGCCGTGATGTATGTCGGACAGATCGTAGAACTGACGGCGACGAGGGGACTTCTTGAGCGGCCAAGGCATCCATACACCGAAGCGCTCCTTGCCGCGGTACCTCGCATCGGCGGGAAGGGAAGCAGGAAGAAGTTCTATTTGGGTGGTGAAGTGGCCGATCCAGCCAATCCCCCTGCTGGCTGTTATTTTCACCCGCGCTGCCGGTACGCGGAAGAAATATGCAGGACGCAAGCAGCACCGTTGAGGGAAATTCAGCCTGGTCATTGCGTGAGATGCCATCTGGCCGAACAACTCAAACTGGAAGGAGTCTAGATCGATGATCAACTACGTCATCCGGCGAATCGTTTATATGATTCCCACTCTGATCATTATTTCGATGGTCTCCTTCGTTATCATTCAGTTACCTCCAGGTGACTACCTGACCACCAAGATTGCTCAACTTGAAGCCCAGGATGAGTTGATCAACCGTGACCTGATTGAGGCTCTGCGCGCGGAGTATGGTCTGGACAAACCCATCTATGTGCAATACGCGAAATGGATGTGGAATGTTCTCCAAGGAGATTTCGGATACTCCTGGGAATGGAACAAGCCAGTCGTCGATGTCATCGGTGAGCAGATCCTCCTGACCACGGTAGTGTCGCTCGCTAGCATGTTCCTGGTGTATCTCATAGCGATTCCAATTGGGATCTATTCTGCGACTCACCAGTACTCAGCAGGAGACCATGCTCTGACATTTCTGGGCTTCCTGGGGCTTACCACTCCAAACTTCCTGCTCGCCATCGTTCTGCTCTACGCTGGCTATTCATTCTTTGACAAGAGCTTCATTGGATTGTTTTCTCCTGAGTTCGAGAACGCGCCGTGGAGCTTGGCGAAGGTTCTCGATTTGCTCACACACATGTGGATACCGGTAATCGTTATCAGCGTCTCCTCCGTGGCGGGACACATTCGAGTGATGCGGGCAAACCTTCTCGATGAACTCAAGAAACAATATGTGGTGACTGCCCGAGCGAAGGGACTGTCGGAACGAAAGCTGCTCTTGAAATATCCCGTTCGCATGGCGGTCAATCCCATGATCAGTGGATTGAGTGTTCTGCTTCCCCACTTGGTCTCCGGCGCAACGATCACAGCCGTGGTGCTGAGTCTGCCCACAACGGGTCCTATGCTGCTGGGGGCTTTGCGAAGTCAGGACGTCTACCTATCAGGAGCGTTTATTTTGCTACTAAGCACTTTAACAGTTGTGAGCACCCTGTTGTCCGATCTCCTTTTGGCCTGGGTTGATCCCAGAATACGATTCGACTAATCACGGAACCAACGATGGGCTTTCTCAAGCGTACGACGCGGAGAGTTCCGGAAGAAGAAAAGTACTTTGTCGCCAAGCCGCGCCAGCTGATGTGGTGGAAGTATAGGAAACACAAGCTTGCAGTGGTGGCGCTCGGCGTTATCGTCCTAATGTACCTTCTCGCTGCTTTCGTGGAACCGCTCGCTCCCTACAATCCGGAAGCCAAGCATCTTCGGCATCTCTACGCACCCCCACAGGGAATGCACTTCTGGTACGATGGGAAGTTCCATCTGTGGCCTGCGACATACAAGCTCAAATTTCGAATTGACGCGGAGACGCTCAGAGAGGTGTACTATGAGGATCCTGCGGAATTTTCTCCTGTCACGATGTTTCACCGGGGTGACCGCTACCGCATGTGGGACCTATTCGAGACGGACATCCACGTGCTCGGTACCGACTCAGGAGGAACCATCTTTCTGTTCGGAACGGATGGTATGGGGCGAGACCTGCTCTCTCGCATGATGTACGGGTCTAGAGTATCGTTGTCGATCGGATTCATCGGAGTGTTCCTGAGCTTTTTGTTGGGGATCATGCTCGGAGGCGTCTCGGGGTATTTTGGCGGCGTCACCGATCTCATGATTCAGCGCATCATTGAAGTTCTTCGATCGATCCCCAGTATCCCGTTGTGGATGGGGTTGAGTGCGGCACTGCCGATGACATGGTCGCCATTAAAGGTGTATTTCGGCATCACGGTGATCCTCTCTTTCCTGGGCTGGACGGGTACAGCACGTGCTGTCCGCGGGAAACTCCTCGCCCTGCGCGAAGAGGATTTCGCAATGGCAGCATATCTTGCCGGTGCAAGCAATGCCCGCATTATCAGAAAGCATCTCCTCCCTTCATTCCTGAGCCACATCATAGTCTCGATAACACTACACATTCCCGGAATGATCCTCGGCGAGACGGCTCTCAGTTACCTCGGACTCGGTTTGCGCGCGCCAATTATCAGTTGGGGAGTTTTGTTGAAAGATTGCCAAAACATACAAGACGTGGCACTTCATCCGTGGTTGCTTTTCCCGGTGCTCTTTCTCATGCTTGTCATCCTTTCCTTCAACTTCATGGGTGATGGGCTGCGGGATGCTGCAGATCCGTACGCAGCCAGGACGTCTTGATACATGTCAGCACAAGGAGCTTCCATCGAGGGCAGGACAGCATGAACAAGCTAAAGATCGGTTTCATCGGAACCGGGAGTTTCGCCCGCAGAGCTCACTATCCTTCTCTTGCAAGAATTGAAAAGGCAGAGTTGGTGGCTGTCTGCGGGAGATCGCGCATCGAGCGGGTGCATGAAGTAGCTGATCAATTCAACGTGAAGCATCGCTATCTTGACTATCGGAAAATGCTGGCGGAAGTGGAGATGGATGCTGTCTTCGCTATTATGAGGCCGACGCAGGGCCTCACGCAGATAGCGTGTGATATCTTGGCGGCGGGGAAGTATCTCTTCGTTGAGAAACCGCCCGCGATGACGGTCGCAGAAATGAGGGTCATGGCCGATGCTGCTCGCAGATCGGGTCGGGCGACGATGGTCGGATTCAACCGTCGGCATATCCCGGTGCTTGTCGAAGCGAAACGTCAAGTTAGCGAACGAGGAGTAGGCGCCGTGGTCGCTACCTTTTACAAGCACGAACTGAGGAACGATTGGTCAGAAGGGAGCAAGCTCCTCTCTAATGGTATTCATTCTGTCGATGCGCTCAGGTGGCTCGCTGACAGCGAGGTCAAGGAAATCGTGTCTGCGACCTCGAAAGCTTTTACTGATCACGACAATGCATGGTATTCGTTGGTGCGATTTGAAAACGGTGTAGTCGGAACTCTACTGACGAACTATTCGATGGGCTGTCGGGCAAACACGTTCGAGCTCCACGGTAATGAGATCTCAGCGTTTGTGAATCTCGATGAGTCTGCTGTCATCTATCGAGATGGGAAAACAAAGGAGCCGACGGTCATTAGTGCGAAAGTTTGTGCGGGCTCGGACGAGTTCATCGAGCTCTATGGCTTGCATGCCCAGGCCCGACATTTTGTCGAATCGATCCTCGCCGGGAGCAAGCCGATGCCCGATTTTGAAGATGCCCTGAAGACAATGCAGCTTGTGGAAATGATTGAGAAGGGTAGACTCTAGGTAGAACCAGGGAAACAGGGTGAACGCTCAAGAACGCTTCATTCGAACGATGCACCACCAGCCGGTGGATAGGCCACCGTATTGGATCCCGGTCTTTTGGACTGAGACATTTGAGCGATGGGCACGTGAGGGTCACGCGAAGGCTGACGAAGAGACCGAGGAGAAGATTTTCGAGTGTGACCGCAAGGAGCACATTCGCATGTGGCTCAACTTTGAACCACCGTTTGAGGAAAAAGTGCTCGAAGAGAACGGTGAGTACGTTACAATTCAAACGAAGAAAGGAGTTGTCGAAAAGCTGCGCACGGACATGCCACCCGATTCACAGATGCACCAGCCGCTGCGCTATCCCATCGAGGGCCGGGCTGATTATTTGCGGTACCGTTCCCGTCTCTGCGGGGATGTCGAGACACGGCTGGTTGTGACGAAAAGTCCGGAGACACACAGAAACCGAGATTACGCCGTTTCACTGCGGGGCTGGCTTGACTGCGGCTTCTACGGCCCGCTGCGTGATCTTGTGGGCTTTGAACGCCTCAGCTATCTCTTCTACGAAGATCCTAATCTCATCGAGACGATGATGGATGATCGGGCTGAGCTCATCATTCAGATGACGGAACGAATTTTGGAGAAGACATCGATAGACTGGTTTTGCTTTTGGGAAGATATGGCTTGCCGGAACGGCCCGCTTATCTCCCCGGAGCTGTTTAGAAGATTCATGATGCCACGCTATAAGCGGGTCACCGACTTTCTGCACAAACGAGGAGTGGATCTGATTTTCGTTGACTCCGACGGCGATATCTCTCTTTTGATACCGCTTTGGTTGGAATGCGGAGTCATTGGTATGTGGCCGTTTGAGGTACAAGCGGGAATGGATGTGGTGAGACTTCGCAAGGAATAAGGCAAGGATCTCTTGATGATCGGAGGACTCGACAAGCGCGCTCTCGCAAAGGGGAAGAAAGAAATTGAAGCTGAGATACTCAGGAAGGTGCCGCCGCTGATCAAAGACGGCGGCTATATCCCTCGTCCGGATCACTCAATCCCGCCGGATGTCTCCTATGACAATTTCAAGTATTTCATGGAATTCCTCCGAATCATCATGGAAAAGGGCTGATGGACATAGATGTGGGCTTGCCTCTCTCACAGCAATCATTGAACGATGGCACGGGGATGAATTCCATCGTTTTCTCCAAGAATGAACGACCGCGCGTCATGGTTTTCTGGACGCTGTCTGATGGTGCACGCCCAAGAAATGTGGTGGTTCAGGTACGGTGACATTGTAAGATGCTAGAAAAATATCTGGAAGATCTTGAAAAGAGAATCGATCCATTCGTTGAAGAGAAATTGTTCAACGAATGGAAAGACTTTTGTGATGGCAGAACCACGTCGGATATTTTCAGTCCGCGCCGGGAGAACAAGCGTCCGCCAACGATTGAGTGGCCTGAGATTTCGATCAACTCAGCGTTGGACAGCTATGAGCTCATGGCGTTGCAGCAACTGAAAAATTGTTCAGATGCTCTAAGGGATGGCAAAGGGATGCTACTGAATGTGAGATGCAATTATGGAACCAGCATTCTGCCGACTCTTTTTGGCGCGACATTATTTGTGATGGAAGAGAAGCTGAACACTCTGCCGACAAGTAAGCCTATGGGGGTTCACACGATAGAAGAAATCGTCAGGAAAGGGATCCCTGATCTCAGCAATGGCTTGGGCAAGCGAGTATTCGAAATGGCGAACAGGTTCCATGGACTCTTTGATAGCTATCCCCGCATAAAGCAACATGTCAGAATATTTCATCCCGATCTGCAGGGACCGATGGATGTGTGCGAGTTGCTTTATGGCAGCGAGCTTTTTGTTGACTTGCTCATACAGCCTGATTTGCTCAGACACTTGCTTAATCTGATTACAGAAACGTACATAGCCTTCATGAAGAAATGGGAACTGATCGTTCCGTTCAACGATGCATATTCCACACACTGGTCGATGTTACACAGAGGCCACATCATGCTGCGGGATGATTCTGCCATGAACTTGTCTCCTGAAATGTTCGATGAGTTTGTTAAACCGTATGATCAGCGGCTGTTATCGGTCTTTGGTGGAGGGGCCATCCATTTCTGCGGCAGAGGCGATCACTTTATCGAATCAGCCTCACGAATGGAAAAGCTCTATGCGATACATATGTCTCAACCTGAACTCAACAACTTGGAGACTATCTTCCACAACACCGTTGACAAGAACATTAGGTTGTTGAGCCTGCGAAGAGAGGTCGCCGAAGAGGCAGTGAGGGGAGGAAGAGATCTAAGAAAGTCTGTTCACTGTTGGGACAGCTAGATGTGAAGATCGATGTGATTGAAGGAGACATGGAGGGCTTGATCTGGCTGGTTCGATAAGACCGCCTATGATTGGAGAAGCTACCTCAGATGAAACCTATCGTCGTTCTCTCGAATGCAAAACAACAGTGTGCGACATTTTTCTGGAAGGAGAATCCGCATTTCTATCTCGGCTATCGTTTTATTGAACATGAGCCCGAGACACTGCCAACGGCACTGCAGGGCATTGAGGCGCTTCCCGCGGCGCAATCTGAAGCTATGCCAGGACTGACCAAGTCCGTGACGTCGAATGAAGAGGGAGATCCCTGGGACAAGAACTGGAAAACCTCGCACATCGATAATGATACAGGAAGCGAAACAAGGCTATCCTTCACGACTATTCCAGACGGGTCCGCCTTCTGCTGCCATGGGGACAAGAGAATCGATCAAACGCGAGAATTCTTCTTCGAGCCGGCCGACGACGGCGTGCGTCTATGGATGAGACTCACTACTCGGACACCAGTTACAGGAGCTTTCTGTGTCCAGCAGTGTCTTCGATTTACCGGAAGTACAAATGTTGAATGGCGGTCCCGGATTGCATGCACTCCTTTCCTTAGCGAGTTCGATATCCAGGCTCGAGGTAAACCACACGAGACAATCACGTTTGCAAGGAAGGGTGACCGGTGGCTCAAGTTTCCTCTTCCTCACACTTGTTACCATACGGTTCCCGGCTTCCTGCTCCTGGGTGAGAAAAGCGGTGGAGAAATTGACCACGGACTGATTGTCCGCGAAAGCCTCGGGGGAAAATATTGCTCCGGTATGTACTGGGAGCGCACGGCATATGTCAGCAATCGGCATCCGGCAGATTGTGTACATGCCAGCGTTGATCTCGGCCCTTTAGATTCTGGAGGATCAAGGACGGTCCAAGGAAAAGTCTATTTCATCGAGGGAACGAAGGATGATCTGCTCAACCTGTGGCAACGCGATTTTCCCGTCTGCAGACGCTAGACCGACCACGGAAGTGCTGCTATGACAGAATTCCTGAAGCTGTTTCTCCTGTTCTGTGTAGGCACTATTGCAGGATTCATCAACGTCGGTGCCGGTGGGGGATCGATTCTCACATTGCCGGTTCTGATCTTCCTCGGATTGAATGGTGCGCTGGCGAATGGCACAAACCGTCTCGGAGTTTTGGTTCAGAATTTTTTTGCCACCTCATCTTTTCGTCAACAGAATATCCATGAATTCAGAAAGAGCCTGTTTCTGTCACTCTTTACACTGCCCGGCGCGATTGTGGGCGCATTTCTTTCCATCAAGCTCGATGATATTTGGTTCCAGCGCATACTGGCGATTGTGATGATCGGGGTTGTGGTTTCCATGCTCGTCACTCGTTCATCCGACCTCCAACAAAACGGCGTCGTGGCTCAGAAGAGGACGTGGCTTGTCTATCCGGCACTGATTGGTATTGGATTCTATGGTGGATTCATACAGGTTGGAGTCGGCTTGCTCTTCATGGCCGGTCTGTATCATCTGTCAGATATGAGCCTGCTCCATGTGAATATGCACAAAGTCTTCGTCATCCTTGTGTACACATTGCCGGTACTTGGTGTCTTCCTTTGGACGCACAATGTGGAGTGGGGATACGGGACTGTCTTGGCCGCTGGTACGGCTCTTGGAGCTTGGTGGGGCGCTCGGGCTGCAGTAAAAGGAGGGGAGAAGGCAATTCGTTACGTCCTTGCTGTTGCAGTGATCTTGATGTCTCTGAAGCTATTGGATCTTCTCTAACAATTGCGACTTGTCTTGTGTGATGACGAAGCGACAGCGATATATGGCAGCCCTGAGGTGCGAACAACCCGATAAAGTACCCATCGTGGTGAGAGGGGTTGATCCGCTCCATGACGTCGCTGGGCTGCCTCCGTCCAGTCATGTGAGCTTCAAACCGCTCATTCAGGCTGTGGCTGAGAAAACCGAATGGGCGTACCGCTGGCATCCATCGCAGGAGAATCTGTTGTCGAATTCGCCGAAGGCCACTATCGGCACAAAGGTGAGACCAAGCGACCAGGAAGGCTTTGAGGAGAAAGTGACGACGTTTGACACTCCCCTTGGTCCCTTGCAGGAAATTGAATATGTGAGCCTGGAAAACAAACCCGGCATGACGAAGAAATATGCGATTGAATCCCCAGAGGACATAGAAAGATTCTTCTCTATCCCGTACCAGTTTGCGAAACCAGATTCCTCACAGTTTTTTGCGCTTGCGAAGAGAATGGGGGAAAATGGTGTCGTCATGGCTAGCATCGGCACAGATCCGATAGGCCATCTCTTGAAATGGATCGGACTCGAGAACTTGGCGATATGGAGCGTAACCGATAGAGGAACCATCATTCGACTCCTTGATGAATTCTATCGGAGATGTGAGCTATTGGCCAAGGCTTTGCTGGAAGAGAACGTCGGGCCGGTCTTCTCTACGCTCGGCATGGAAGAGGTCACTCCGCCGTGGTTTTCAAAAAGAGATTTCAGTGAATTCGTTACTCAGTACGACGAACGACTCTGGGCTCCAATAAGGAAAAGAGGGTGCCTTGTTCACGTCCACTGCCACGGCAGCCTGAAGAAGGTCATCGACGATTTCGTCAGGATGGGCGCGAGTTGTCTGCACCCCGTCGAGGCTCCACCAATGGGTGACCTCGAGCTCCGTGAAGCCAAGCACATGTTGAACGGCAGGATCTGTATAGAAGGGAACGTCCAATTGGATGACATCTACAGTCAGAATGATGAATTCATCCATGAGTCGGTCAGAAAAGCGATAAGCGATGGTGCACCAGGTGGTGGTTTTGTCCTGTGTCCGACAGCATCGCCCATTCCGCCAGTTCTACCAGATAAGGTGCTGCACAACTATCTTGCGTTCATCGAGTCAGGTCTAAAGTACGGCAAGCTGAATCAGTGATTGTCGGTGTCGGACACGTATCCTCTGCTTGCTCGAGAATATGATGGACTACAATAAGCCATACCAACCAAACCTGGTATACGTTTTCGCTGACCAGCTTCGTTATCAGTCTTGCGGGTATGCAGGAGATGAGAAGACGCACACGCCGAGCATTGACCGCTTTGCCAGTCAGGGCGTGAACTTCTGCAACGCGATCTCCGGCCATCCTCTGTGTGCGCCTTATCGTGCGTCGCTCTTTACGGGCAAATACTCGAGCAGTACTGGAATGGTGATCAATGAACTGCGAATGAACCCCAGCCATCACTGCCTCGGCCATGTGTTGCACCAAAACGGGTACAACACAGCGTACATCGGCAAATGGCACTTGTGGGCGAACCAACTTGGGAATCATCACGATCCGAAGAATTCCTTCATTCCCCCGGGACCTCATCGCCTTGGATTCGACGGCTACTGGGCGGCGTACAACTTTCACCACAGATACTTCGATACATATTACCACTTAGACAGTCCGGAGCGGATCCCTCTCAAGGGCTACGAGCCGGACAAGCAAACCGAGTCAGCGATCAACTGGCTGAACAATCAGCGAGATACGCGAAAGCCCTTCGCACTTTTTCTCTCGTTTGGCACGCCGCACGACCCCTGGGATCCAACCAATGTGCCAGCGGAGAACTATGCGCCATTCAGAGACTTCAAGTTTCCCTGTCCAGCCAACTACCTCCCTGAAGGTGATCCGTACGCCGATCAATGGGGGCGGATGACTACGGCAGATCGCCTGCGGCTGCAAGAATGGACTCGTGTGTACTACGCGATGGTCGCGAACCTTGATGGGAATCTCGGAAGGCTGCTGCAAGCGTTGGAGCAACTCAACTTATCGCAAGACACCATCGTGATTTTCACTTCTGACCACGGCGAGATGTTTGGGGCCCACGGACGGCGGGCCAAGAACATTTTCTACGAAGAGGCGATCCGCGTTCCCTTTCTACTCCGCTGGCCGGGACATGTTCCGCCAGGTTCTGTTTCAGATGTGTGCCTCAACACGCCAGACACTATGCCAACACTTCTCGCAATGATGGAGTTGCCTATCCCGGCGGGTGTCGAAGGCGTGAATCTGAGTCACTGCGCCTACGATCGACCGGGTCCCGAGCCAGAGGCCGCTTTTCTTCAAGGCATGGGTTGTACGGCCGATTGGGTCGATGGGCATGAATGGCGCGCCCTGAGGGACAACCAGTACACCTACGCCATCTATCATTCCGACCACAGCGAGCTGCTGTTTGATCATCAGACTGATCCGTACCAAATGAGGAATCTCGCAAATGAAGCATCGTACCACTCTCTCCTCGGTCATTTTCGGACGATGCTTAAGAAACGAATGGAGGAGATGGGTGACACGTTTGAAACGTGCACGTGGTATCGCGATCACTGGACTGAGGACCGCGTCATTCAGCGATCAGCAACAAGCGATTTCTCGAGGCATATTCTGGAGAACGCCCGAATGGGGCAAGGCAAGTGATGAAAAAGAGAAAGCTCGGTCGGACTGATTTCAACTTGCTACATGACGTCACGTTCGATAAGGCTAAACGGGAGTTCTTCCCATGAAGGCTAAGATTTCGGTGAATCCCGGAAGACAGATCGGACTCATCGACGAGAATATTTATGGCCATTTCCTGGAGATGACCTATCACTGTTTCTTCGGCGGCCTCTGGGCTGAAATGCTGAAGCATCGTAAGTTTGAAGCGGACGATGGAGAGGGTAACCAATACGGCGTCGTGAAACCATGGTATCCTATTGGGCGGACCGCAGAGATCCATTTCGTGCACGACAATTCAATCTACTATTGCGGCAGCCAATCCCAGAAGATCGCGAGTAAAGAAGGGCCCAGTCACAGAGTAGGCGTCGGCCAGGGAGAACTTTTACTGGAGAGCAGCCAGTCATACGAGGTTCGCCTTAACATCAAGCAGGAAGACGTTCGATCGCCGATCACAGTGGCACTGGAAGGGGAAGGGGGGGTGTACGCTCGACAGGAGATCATCCTTCCGGACACGGACTGGACGCGTTGCTCGTTTGTACTTCGATCATCTCGAACAGATCCTCGAGCCAACTTCACGATCACGTATCAAGGCGGCGGTACTCTTTGGCTTGGGACGGCTTCGTTGATGGCTACGGATCACATATCCGGATACCGGAGAGATGTGATCGAAGCCATTCGGGCAATCAGACCGCCGAATATCCGCTGGCCCGGCGGCAACTTCGTATCATACTATCACTGGGAAGATGGAATTGGTGATCGTGATAGGCGCCCTCCGCGTCCCAACTACGCCCGCTGCGGGGTTAGGGGAGAAGAGTGGGAATCGCACGAAGAGTGGGAGGCAAATGACGTGGGCATTGATGAATTCATGGAACTATGCCGGTTGACGGGAGCGAAACCATATATGGCTGTCAACAGCGGCGATGGAACACCAGAAGAGGCAGCCCGCCTCGTCGAATACTGCAATGGCAAGGTTGGTTCCGACTATGGGTCGAAGCGTTTGGCCAACGGGCATTCGCAACCGTATGGTATCGCATTGTGGGGGATTGGCAACGAGAGTTACGGCAACTGGCAGGGTGGCCACATTGATGAAGGAACATATGCGAGGCGGCATTTGGCTATTGCAAAAGCGATGCGAGCAGTTGACCCCACGATAAAGATCGTGGCAGTAGGTGCGCGCTCATGGTTTTGTCCTCACTGGAATGAGGTGCTCTTGAACGTCGCGAATGGATTCACTGACTACATCTCATTGCACTCGTATGCGAAGAAATATCGAAGACACATGAAGAAAAAGGACCTGGAGAATCCAGGGTTTGCGCGAGAGTTCTATTACTATATCGTTTCTTCGCCGTACGGTATCGAAGAGCAAATCGATTTAACCGCAAGAGAAATCAGATCCTTGCACCCGAACGGACCCGATATTTCCATTGCCTTTGATGAATGGAATTGCTGGGCGTACAACGAGCCCCGTCACGAGGTTGAATTTGCACTGAGGGACGGACTCTATACGGCAGGAGTCTTCCATGCGTTTCGGAGGCAATGTTCTGTCGTGAGGCTCGCGAACATCTCCATGTTGGTTAACTGTCTCCCGTTAATTCGCGTGAATCAGGTCGGATTATTTCTCAATCCGCAGTATCTGGTTTTCAAAATGTATCTCGACCACCAGGGCCCAACCTTGGTCCAATCTTCAGTTGAATGCGATTCCTTTCCTGCCCCGGAGTATGAGGCAAGTCGCCCACAAGCAATTGGGAGGATCCCGTACTTGGACGCGTCGGCAACCTTGAGCGAAGATGGAAAAACCTTATATCTCGCTGTTATCAATCGACACGACTCAGAACCAGCGCAAGCGGGGATCTCTGTTGAAGGCTGGATGCCAGCCTCCAAAGGGAAGATGGTATGGCTGGATGGTGAACACTACATGACGGAGAACACCTTTGAAAGCCCACGGAACATTACTGTGGAGGTAAAGGAAGTCGAGTGGCCGAGGAACGACATGACGATTAGTTTTCCAGAACATTCGGTCACGATACTCGAACTCTATCGGCGATGAAATAAGGTCCGACGATCACGAAACTCTGTTCTGGAATAATCGGGACAAACCGCCAGGGTGTGATGGATGGAGCTCGATTGACACAAAGTGGGTCGACAACTTGAATCGCTTGACCCGCTGAATAGTCTGGTCCGTCATCACGATGTAAGGAGAGATAATTGAAAAGAGTCGTTTTGGTCGGAGATTCGATTCGGATGAGGTACGAGTGCATCGTCCATGCTGAACTCCAAGGCGTTGCGGAAGTCTGGGGACCGGCTGAGAACGGGGAGGATAGTGAAAAAGTGCTGCGGCACCTTGATGAGTGGATCCTCTCTCGAAATCCAGACATTGTTCATATCAATTGTGGGCTCCACGATTTGAAAAGACCGGGAGGAAGCGACCGGCCCACAGTTTCGATCGAGCGATATCGAGCAAACGTGAGGACAATCCTCGAACGCATCCAGAAGGGCGCGCATAGTCTGCTCATCTGGACAACGACAACACCAGTCAACGAGCTCTGGCACAAGCAGCGGAAAGGTTTCGAACGGGCGGAGGGTGATGTCGTTCTCTACAACCGGATGGCCGTGGAAGTTGCCGAGGAGCTTCGGGTGGAGATTGATGATCTGTACTCGGTAGTTATGCAAGCCGGTCGAGATCGATATCTGAATGAGGATGGGGTTCACTTCACACCGGCAGGATCTTATCTTTTGGGAAAAGCTGTGGCAGGCTGTATCAGAATGTATTTGGAGAAGCTGGATCCATCACTGAAAGCCGTTGAACGCTCGGTCTATTCCCGATGAATCCTGCAAGCTGATGGCCCAGTAGAGATGAACGCGTATGAGGAGAGTACAAAACATACATGAAGAAGAATGAACAACTGACTGAAAAATCGACGGAAGCAGACCGTCCAAATCTCCTGTTCGTCTTCGCCGATCAGATGCGAGGTATGGATATGCGATGCGCAGGCAACGATCAGATGATTACCCCTCATCTTGACCGCCTGGCGAAAGGGGGCATACGGTTCTCGAATGCAATTTCCACGTACCCACTCTGCTGTCCCGCTCGCGCATCTCTTATGACCGGGAAGTATCCGTTGAGTCATGGAGTGGTGACGAATGGCCCTCCATTACCGGAAACCGAGACCACCATCGGCGAGATCTTGAAAGATAAGGGGTACCAGACCGGCTATATCGGTAAATGGCATCTCAACGGTCATCCGGGGATGAATGCATCTGAAGGTCAGTTTGTTCCCCCAGGTCCCAAACGTCATGGATTTGACTACTGGGCAGCAGCAAACTTCTCCCATGAATATTCCAATTCATTCTACTATCAGGACAAAGACGCGAAAATTCGCATCGAGGGATGGGAACCTGACACACAGACTGATCTGGCTATTCGGTTCATCGAAGAGCGGCGGCGTGAGTCGCCATTCTGCCTGTTCTTGTCTTGGGGACCTCCGCATGATCCATACACTGCCCCGGAGAATTTCAGGAAGCTGTATGATCCTGACAAGATCAAGCTCCGGGAGAACGCATTCTTGGCAGACAAATCAATCATTGCCACCTACTATGCAGCTATTACGTCGCTCGATTGGAACCTGGGCAGGCTCCTGGACACCATCGATCGGCTAGGCATCGCGGAGAATACCATCATTGTCTTCACGTCCGATCACGGCGACCAACTCTTCTCCCTCTATCTATTCTGTAAGCAGTGGCCGTACGAGGAGACGATCAATGTTCCTTTCATCCTTCGGTATCCGAGAAGACTCAAGGGGGGCGAGGTATCGGACCTTCTGATGGGTACTCCTGACATCCTGCCGACACTCTTGACCCTGTGTGGCGTAAAAATACCGCCATCAGTCGAAGGGAGAGATCTCTCATCCTTCATTCTTGGACAGTCGACCGAAGCGGAGCCTGACTCTCTTCTCATCGAGGTCATCAATCCATGTGCAG
>Ga0315291_10002547_pt1 | contig 23829 bp, 9 predicted proteins | sample YL17G12_20_MG_FD_203070 | JGI IMG/M metagenome (GOLD analysis project Ga0315291, IMG submission 203070) | Sediment microbial communities from Yellowstone Lake, YNP, Wyoming, USA - YL17G12_20 | ecosystem: Environmental > Aquatic > Freshwater > Lake > Sediment | place: USA: Wyoming | collected... | reverse complement strand
ATTGGACGAGGCCTTCGGACCGCATGTCCTTGGGCTCGAGCTCCATGAGCGTCCGCAGGGCGAAGGCGTGGGTCTCGATGGTGTCGTTATACCAGAGCCAGCCACGGTCCTCGGGCGCCCACGATGTCCCTTCGTCCACGGTCGTTTTGGCCGAATCCATGACACTGTCCCAAACGAGGGCCGCGTCCTTGGGCCGCCGCGCCCGGTTTAGGGTGAGCGCCAGGAATCCTTTGAGGTAGGGCGAGTGTTCTTTCCAGTGGCGGAAGGAGAAGTCAAGCATCCGCGTCCGCTCGGCGTCCGTGAAGACGCCGCCCGTCCAGGACGTGTCAGGGAAGCTGCTGAGCGTGTAGTTCAGGAAGGTGACGAATTCCCAACCGACGTCATGGGCCATGAGATCTTTGACGATCTCGTCCAGATAATGGCGATGGAGATAGGCGAAGGCGCGCACCACCTGGTCCTTGGGGACGACGACGCCGAACTCGAGCGCCTTGGAGAAGCCGTGGACGATGTAGAGCGTCATGTACGGGGACGGCGGGCCGCCCGGCCACCAGGGGAAAGCTCCCAGGGATGTCTGTGCCTTGAGCAGCTTGGCCAGCGACACTTCCCGTTGGGCTTTGGCCACGCGGGGATCGAGCACTTTTTCAGCGCCGAACCCTTCGTCCTTGCCGCCGCGGGCCATGGTCAGCCAGGGGGTCTCCTCCAGGGCCATCTTGCGGTTTGGGTCGGCCGTGTCGAACGATTCGTAGACCGTCTCCCGCTTGCTCAAAGCTTCTGCCATGCGCGCGACTTGGGGATATTTATCATAGAGACTTGTCAGGATACCCGTCGAGAGGAAACGATTGAGGGTCTGCTCCGTGCATTCGTAAGGATAGTTGACGAGGTAGGGGAGGGCTTCGAGGAGGCCGTAGAAGAGCTGGGCGTCGACCGTGACCACGAGCTGTTCCTGGATGCGGCCGGGATCGTCGTTCTTCGCCAGGTCCGCGAAGGTCAGCTCGCGCATTTGCCCTTCCTTGAGCGTCGCGAAGCGGGACTGGACGAGGTGCATCCTTCCCGGCAGGACCGGGAGCGGCCGCAGTTCGCCGTCGGCGAAGGCCCCGGCTTTGGCCGTGACTTTGAAGGCCACGGTGCCGACGCGCGCCGGCGCTGCAAGGGCGAACGTGACCGCCGAGCCGCCTCCCGGTTTGACGGTGAAAGGCCGGGCGGGAACGACCTCGGGTAAGCCGAACGCGGGCGCCAGGTTCTCGTTCGTCGCGGGATCGAAGATCTCGAGCCCGACGCTCCCGGCGAGGTCTGTTTCACCGGCGTTATTGACCACGACCTTGAGCTCGGCCCGGTCGCCTTCGCGGAAGAACCGCGGCAGATAGGGCCGGACCATGAGCTCCTTGACCGTGCGGGCCTCTTTTTCGAGGCTGCCGCCCATGAGGTCCTTGGTTACGCCGTGGACGAAGACGCGCCAGCCGGTGACGGAATCGGGGACGGTGAACTCGACCATCGCGCTTCCGTCCGGCCCGGTGAGGAGATGGGGTTGCCAGAAGGCCGTCTCGGCGAAGTTGGAGCGCAACGGGGCTTGTTCCGCGCCCTCGGCGGGAGCGGCTGCGGACCCTTTGCCTTTCCCGACGGCCTGGTCGGCCATTGTATTCAAAACCTCTTCCTTGACTTCTCTGGAAAGGGCCGCAGGCGACGAGGCGATGCCGCCCACGATGCCTTTCGTCATGGCGTACCGGCGTTCGCCCGGCCCACCGATGCCATATCCGCCGAGTGCCAGGAGATAGTCCGGCCGGAAAGTGGGATATCCGGGGATGTTAATAAATCCATAATCCTCCGAGAAGGCGTGAACTGCCGTGCCGAGAGCGGCGTCCCACGTCGCCGTTCCCGCCCGCCAGGGGTATAGGTTCGCGACGCGGGGAGGGTTGTGCGGCGCGAAGAGATCAAGGCTGCGGTCATACATGTAAGCCAGAACCTCGGCGGCGCCCCGGACGGCGGGCCCGCCGCCGGGCGTTTTGACCGTGACCCTCCAGGTCTCCCGGCCTCCCGGCGAGAGCTTGTCCCGGAAAGACGAGAACGCGATGTCGAGAAGCTTATTGTCCCAAGGGACGAAGACCTGGGCCTCCTGGCTGATGAATTGATGGTCTTTGAGCGTCGAGAGCCGGGCCCCGAAACCGCCTCGGAGCTCCTCCGTGACCGGGATCTCCAGGACACCTCCGTCCTCCCGGGTGTCGATCCAGCGGCTTTCCCAGACTTCGCCGCCCTTGAAGGTTTCGAAGAGGAGGGGTTGATCCGCCCAGCCGCTGTGAACGAGAAGGCGGGCGGTCCCGCCCACTTGGACGGATGTCCGTTCAGCGCTGAGAACTAAAGGCAATTGGGCAGCCGCCCGCGCGCCCGCGACCAGGAAGTCGAGGCTATCCTTGCAGACGGCGCCGAAGTCGTCCTTTGTTTCATAGAGCAGCCGGTAGGCTCCTTGATCCAGCCCCCTCACCTTCACCTTGGCCGTTCCGTTTAGATCGTGCTCCGCGGACCCGCTAGCTGCTTCTCCGCCTTCCTTCCAGAGGCGGAGGATGCTTTCCGGGGGAGGGGTTTGCTCCCAACGGGGACGCAGGAGGTCGCCGGGCGTTTGGAAGGCTTTCGGTTCTTCCCCGTTCGGCGGTCCCGGAAGCGGCTGCTCGGAGGGGAGGAGTGTCGTTTCCGGCTGGATGAGCCTGACGACCCGCCAAGTTCCCTTCCCCGCTTTCGGAACGCCGTCGAGGTCGGCGCGGCTGATCGTGAAGGAGCATTCTGCGTCCTTTCTGAAGAATCCGGTCTCCGCCGCCAGGCTCGCCTCGACGTTGACGAAACCCAGCCGGAAGGACCGTGAAGCAGAGCGGGTTTCGCCGCCTTCGTCGGTCACGTCCACGGAAAGGGTATAGCGGTAGGACAGGCCGGAACCCGGCTTGGCCTTCCGTTCGTCGGCCCCCGGAGTGAAGTTCATCTCGAAACTGCCGTCCTCCTTGAGCGGTCCCGTCCCTCCCGCCACGATCTGGCCTTGGCCTCCATCCGTCCGCCACCACCACCAGCGGGGATAGACCGGCTCGCGCTTGACCTGCCAGACGACCTGGCCCGAAGCAACAGGAAGCCCGAAATAATAGCTGGCCTCGCTCTTGAGAACGGCCGCCCGGTTCAGGCGGAGGGGCTTGTCCGGGTCCTTGACGGCGACTTCGAAGGTCGGCCGTTTGTACTCCTCGACCCGAACCTGGGAGATCCCGTTCGGAGACGCGCGCAAACGCCAGGCGCCGAGCGGCCTTCCCGCGGCCGGAACGATGAATTCGCCGCTTGCCGTCCCGAAGGCGTTGGTCGTCTTCACGGCTTCGGCCACCCGCTCGCCGTTGATGTCCTCGAGCCAGACCGAGGCTGTTGTATTCGCGGCCGGACGGAGCCGGCCGAGGTCGACCCGGCCCTGGAAAGCGAGGACCTTCCAATAAAGTTTCTGTCCGGGGCGGTAGATACTCCGGTCCGTGTAGATGAGTGCCGCTGCCGTTTCCCCGGGTGTCGAACGTCCGTAGAGGTAGAGATAATCCGAGTCCAGGGTGATGTCGTTCCCCGTGCCCGCAAGCAGGAAATATGGGCCCGTTCTTTCTCCCGACGCGAAATGGGCGCGGCCTTGAGCGTCAGTGGTCAGCGAATTCGCCCGGGAGTGGCCTTTCTGCCAATCGAACGTATAGAGATCGACCCTGGCCCCGGTGACCGGGCTGCCTGTTTCGCCCGAGAGGACGAGCACGTCCTGGCCGCCCTCTGCGGCGCCGCGCTTGAGAAGGACGATGTCGCCGACGATGACATTAAGGGCCCGGATACGGTTCTCTTCCTTGCCGAAATTCTCGCGGGCTGAGGCGGCCACGAGGTAGAGTCCGGGCGCCAGCCCGGCGGGAAGGTTGACGTAGGTCATGTGTTCCCGGTAATCCGGGGTCGGAGGAAGGGTGGCCGACCAGGCGGCGGCCGGCCGGTGCCTCTCCATAACCTGTTGGGCCTCACGCCATTCGGGGAATAGGTTGTAGTCCTTGGAGGTCCGGATCCGCTCCATCAGGTCGACCGGGTAGGCCCGGAAGAAAAGGCGCCCCAGGTTCCGGTGTGTCGCCCGGACCGACCTCCGTCCCGGGGCGTCGGTCCTCATAGCCTCGACGGAAAAATCGGGCGATTCGATGCTCTTGACGATATGGAAACAGCGCCGTCCGCCGGGGGAATCGGGGAAGGCCTCGGTCCCTTCGAGGGCCAGCTTGCGGGCTTGGACGAGGGCGTCGGGAGAATTCCCTTCGCGCGTGAACTCTGCGAGAAGGGCCTGGCCCCAGGCCCACCAAGGGTAGGAACGAAAACGGCCCAGGGAATCAGCCAGGCTCTTCCCGATCCGGTCGCGATCATCCTCCTGGGTGAAGGATTCATTCAGGGCGCGAAGACGCTCCAGGCGTGCTTCCAGGGCCGCTTCAGTCCGGCCGGAATTCCTGCACCAGGTCTCGTGTTCGCCGAGGAGGGCACAAAGCCGTTCGAGAGGGTGAGCGGCGGCGTTATGGAGGACAGCCGAGGCCGTTTTTTCGTCCGCCGGCCGTTCCAGGAAAGCGCCCAGGTCCAGGAGGTAGGTCTCGTTGGACTGCCGGGGTGTCCAAAAATCCGTATCCATGAGGAGCGAGGCCGTCAGGTAGGCGACGGCGTCCCTCAGCGTGTCGCGGATTCCGGCGGGATAATCGCCCGGGCTCCAGAAGTCCGGAAAATCCTTGGCTTTGCTATCCGCGAGGCGGTCCCGGTCGTCCCAAACCTTCATCAACGAGCTCCAGGCTTCCTGGTAGATCTGGTCTTTGGTCCACGATTTGAGATCGACAGGTCCTTTCGCCTCAACGCGTTCGCGCCGGTTGATCTCCCAGGAATAGGCGCTGTGGTAGGTCACAAGGGACTGGGCGAAGAAGAGTTCCAGCATGTCCCGGAGGATCGGATCCTTGGGCCAGGGCTCATCCCTGAGAAAGCGGACAGCGGTTTCGTAGCCGTGGAGGGCCGTCCGAAGCTGGACCTCCTTGATCAACGCCCAGGTCCATGTCTTCTCGTCGCCCCGGCGCCGGGCTTTGCCGCGGATGCTGGCGGCTTCCTTGGCCGCGGCCTCGAATTTTTGCTCGTTGACGAGCTTGTCGATAACTTGGCGGTCCGATTGCATTTCAGCCGGCCCGGCGGGTTGTCCCGGTTCCGTTATCGATCCCTGAGAGGGGACGGCCGAAGGTCCCGCGGGCGCGCGGAACGGAGTCCCTGGAACAAAAGAGACGACGGCTATGAACGCCAGGAAAAGGATCAGCAAAGACCACAGGAGCCTTCTGCCCGGATGGCTTCGCGATTCTTTAGAGTTCCGGTCCGTCAGATTGCCGTTGTCCATAAATGCCTCCCCGCGGGTTTTCCCGCCGCACGACTACTACAACCGCAGATTTGCTTATTTGGATTCAGTTCCCTCTTCCAAAAACAATCATATAACAAAGTCAACTTTGATCCAAACTTTTTAGCGCCGCGCCGGTGTAAGACGCCGGGCAGGCGGCGATCTCGGCGGGTATTCCGCGGGCCACGATCCTCCCGCCTTCATCTCCGCCTTCGGGGCCGAGATCGATGATATGGTGGGCCCGGGCGATGATATCGAGGTTGTGCTCGATGACGACCAGGGTATGGCCCTGGCCGATAAGCCGGGCGAAGACTCGGAGGAGATTCTCGATGTCCGCGAAATGAAGCCCCGTGGTCGGCTCGTCGAAGAGATAGAGGCAGTTTCCTGACGCCGGCTTCATGAGCCGCGCGGCCAGCTTGAGGCGTTGGGCTTCGCCTCCCGAGAGTGTGTCGAGCGGCCGGCCGAGTTGGATGTATCCCAGGCCGATCTCTTCGAGGACGCGGAAGGACCTCTTGAGCTGCCGGTGGCCCGAAAAAAACTTGTCCGCCTCGTTCGCGGTGAAATTCAGGACCTTCGCGATGGTCTTGCCCCCGTATTCGACCTTCAGGACCTCCGGCCTATAGCGCTCGCCGCCGCAGTCATCGCAGGTCGTCCAGACGTCCGCCAGGAAGTCCATGCTGATCCTGGTCTTTCCCGCGCCGCGGCAGGTCTCGCAGCGGCCTTCCTTGGTGAGGAAGGAGAAATATTGTTTTCCGAAACCGAGGGACTTGGACTTCTCGGTCGCGGCGAACAACCCTCGGATGGTGTCGAATATACCCAAGTAAGTGGCCGGAACGCTCCGTGGACTGCCGGCCGGAGGCTCCCGATCGACGTGAAGGACCCGTTCGAATCGCTCCAAGCCCTGAATGCCGTCGCAGTTGACGGGCCTTCCGGCTTTGGCCGACTCCAGGAGCACATCGAAAACGAGACTCGACTTGCCGCTTCCCGAAACTCCCGTGATCGCGGTCAGGATGCCGGCCGGGACCTCGACGTCGATCGAGCGCAGGTTGTTTGCCCGGGCTCCGGTGATCCGGATGCCCGACCGCGCGATGCCGGGCAGGGGAGGCGGTGCCGATGACCTCGCCGACAAATATCGTCCGGTCACCGAATCCGGGTTCGCCATTATCGCCGCGGGGCTTCCCTCGGCCGTGATCCTGCCGCCGTCCCGTCCGGCCCCTGGGCCCATGTCGATCACATGGTCGGCCGCGCCGATGACGTCCGCGTCGTGCTCGACGACGACTACGGTGTTGCGCTGTCGGGTCAATTTCTGAAGAAGGCCGATGAGTCGGGCCGTATCGCGGGGGTGGAGGCCGATCGTCGGCTCGTCCAGGACGTAGGTCACGCCGGACAGGCGGGCGCCCAGCATTTCGGCGAGGCGCAGGCGCTGGGATTCGCCTCCGGAAAGCGTGGATGAGCGGCGGTCGATGCTGAGATAATCCAGCCCGACGTCCCGGATGAGATTCAGCCGCCGGAGGACCTCTTCCCGCAGGGCTTCCGTGACTGCCACAGCCTTCGCTCCGGCCTGCCGCAGGCGTTCCGCGTCTTCGAAGAAGCGGACGGCTTCGCGGACAGTCATGGCCGATATCTCCGCGATGTTTATTCCGTGGACCGTAACCGCCAACGATGACGCTTGGAGGCGGCTGCCGCCGCAGGCCGGGCACCGTTCCTCTTTCATGAGAGGCAGCATCGCTTCTCCGCGGTCATCGGCATGCTTGCGCTCGTATTCTTCGTTGACCAGGTTCGCAAAACCCTTCCAGGGCCCCTTGAATTTGAACTCTCCCGAGCGGTTCTTTCGTTTGTAAGCCCAAACGATGTCGTAGGCGCTCCCGCCCGTACCAAACATGGCGATCCTCCGGGCATCCTCGTTCAATCGTTCGTAGGGGACTGCGAAATCGATCCCGAGCGCCCTGCCCGCTGTTTCGAGGGCCGCGATGTATTGACCGTGAGGTTCGCCGTAGAATTTTCCGGTCTTGGTCCCGTCCAACGCCCCATCCTGCAAGGATTTATCGGGGTTGGTTACCAGGCTTTCCGGGTCGCAGACGGTGAGCCAACCAAGCCCTTTGCATCGCTCGCAGGCGCCCTGCTCGTGGTTGAACGAGAACATGCTCGCCGTAAGCCTTCGTCCCGCGAGCACGGGGGGCGCGGTCCCCGCCCGGGAGAAGAGGAGGCGGTAATAGTCGTAGATCTCCGTCATCGTTCCGACCGTCGACCGCGGATGACGGGCGGCCGCTTTTTGGCTGATGGCGATGGGCGGCGTCAGGCCCCAGGTGGAAGCGACGTCCGGCCGCCCGCCTTTGCTGATCAGGCTCCGAACATAAGGCGAGAAGCTCTCGATATACTTCTGCAGGGACTCGGTGAACAGGGTATCGAATGCCAGCGATGACTTGCCGCTCCCGGAGGGCCCGGTGATGACGGTCAGCTTCCCAAAAGGAATGCTGACGTCTATGTTCTTGAGGTTGTTCGTCGTGACTCCAAGGAGCCGGATGGGGCCGTCCGGCGCGGGGATGAGAGGCTTCTTCTCCTGCCGAGACTTTGGGCCGGGTTCGAGCGCATGCCGCAGGGCTTTCCCCGTGAGAGACGCGGGTTCGGCGGCTACTGCTTCCGGTGTTCCTGACACGACGACGCGCCCGCCGTCCTCACCGCTCCCGGGCCCCAGATCGATCACCCAATCCGCCGTCTTGATGAATTCTGGGTCATGTTCGATCGCGATGATCGTGTTGCCCCTGTCCACGAGGGCGTGGAGCGAACCCAGCAGGCTCTTGACGTCGTAAACATGGAGGCCGGTCGTCGGCTCTTCGAGGATGTAAAGCGTATCACCGGACTCGGGCCGGCTGAGTTCCGAAGCCAGTCGGACGCGCTGGGCCTCTCCCCCCGAGAGGGTCGTCGAGCTCTGGCCCAGTTTCAGGTAGCCCAGGCCCAGCCGGGCCATGACGTCGAGGAAACGGCTCATGGGCGGCTCGTCGCTGAAGAACGTCGCGGCTTCGGCAACGCTCATCTCAAGGACATCGAAAATGCTCTTTCCCTGGTACTTGACCTCGATGGTCTCGTCGTTGAACCTCCGGCCCTCGCATTCGGGGCAGACGACCTCGACGTCTCCCAGGAAATGCATCCCGATCTGCTGGAGTCCCGCGCCTTGGCAGACCTCGCAGCGGCCGCCCTTGACGTTGAAAGAGAACCGCCCCCTTTCCCAACCGCGGGCTTTGGCCTCGGGAAGGGCGGCGAACAGGTCGCGGATGCGGTCGGAGAGCCCGGTGTAGGTCGCGGGGTTCGAGCGGGGCGTGCGGCCGATCGGCGACTGGTCGATCTCGATGACCTTGCCGATCCGCCCGTCGATCGAGATTCTCGCGGCGTCCGCGTCCGGCCGGTGCTCCCTGAGCCGTTCGGCCAGGATGCGCTTGACGAGGGTCGATTTACCGGCCCCGGAGACTCCCGTCACGACATTGAAGGCCCCGAGCATGAATGTGGCGTCGATATTCTTCAGGTTGTGTCTGTGCGCCCCGCGGATCGTAATGGCGCCTCTTCCTAACCTTCGGGAAGCCGGCACTGCGATCAGCAGGTCGCCGGCCAGGAAATTCCGGGTCAAGCTAACACCCCTGGGAATCCCGGCGATCCCTTCGGGTATCCCGCTGTAGAGAAGCCGGCCGCCGTCGACCCCGGCCCCCGGCCCAAGGTCGATGAGGTGGTCCGCGGACCGGATGACGGCTTCGTCGTGCTCGACGATGAGTACGGTATTGCCGTTGTCCCGGAGCTCCCGGAGGATCCCGAGGAGCTTTTCCGTGTCGGCCGGGTGGAGGCCGCCCGTGGGCTCGTCGAGGACGTAGAGCACTCCGCGGAGGCCGCTCCCGGCCTGGGTCGCCAGCCTGATGCGCTGGGCCTCGCCGCCTGAAAGTGTCGTCGATTCCCGGTCGAGGGCGAGGTAGCCGAGCCCGAGGCGGCCGAGGAGGTCCGTCCGGGCGAGGACGGCTTCGCGGAGGGGAAGGCCGGCGGGCTTTTCCTTATCGAAGAACTCGAAGCCGCGGAAGAAGGCATCGATCCCCCGCACCGTCAAGGCGCACATTTCGGCGATATTCCTACCGCGGAACGTCACCCGCAGGGCTTCCGGCCGGAGCCGTGTTCCGCCGCAGGCGCGGCAGCTCATCGTCCTGGCGAAGCGCAGGATGTTCCGGTTGCGCTTCTGCCGAAGGATGGCCTCCATCACAGGCAGAATGCCCTTATAATGGCCTTCCTCGCGCGGTCGGGCCGTGATGCCCTTCCAGCGCATGCGTGAGGCGAGCGGGTGCTTGCCATAGGGGAGGAGGACGCGGTCGCTGCCGTTGAGGACGATGCCCTTTTGCTCCTCCGTCAGGTCCTTCCAGGGGATGTCGGCGCTGAAGCCGTGGGACCGGCAGACCTGGTCAAGGACGTCCATCGTGACTTGGGAATAGATGATGTAGCCGCTCGGCGTCGTGATGACCAGGGCGCCTTCCCTAAGGCTCTTTTCGGGGTCGGCGACGAGGAGGTCCGGATCGATCCGGTCCTCGACGCCCAATCCCTTGCAGGCCGGGCAGGCGCCGAACGGGGAGTTGAAAGAAAAGAGCCGGCGTTCCGGGCGTATTTCCGGCGGCGCGGTCCCGAGCCGGGCGTAGAGCAGTCTCAGGAGGTCGTGGAGCTCGGTCAGGGTGCCGACGGTCGAGCGCGGGTTCCCGACGACCGTCCTCTGGCTGACGGCGATCGAGGGAAGAAGGCCGTTGATATGGGCGACATCCGGACGCCGGAGTTTGCCCATGAACTGGCGGGCGTAGGTCGAGAAGGACTCCAGGTAGCGGCGCTGGGCCTCCCGGTAGATGACATCGAAGGCAAGGGACGATTTTCCCGAGCCGGAGACCCCGGTGATGACCGTGATCCGGCCGTGCGGGATATCCGCGTCCACCGAGCGGAGGTTGTTCTCCGAGGCGCCGCGGACGACGATGTCATTTCCCATGAGCGGTCAGGATAGCATCCCGGTGGGAGGTTGGCAATAAGCGGCCCCCTCCCCCCACCGTTCAGCGGCCGGAATATTTTTCCAGTTTTTGGAGCTCGGCCCTGGCTTGAGCGACGGTCTGCTCGCTCTCGCCCTCCGGGTTTTCGAGGTAGAGCTTGAGATAGCGAACGGCGTCCCCGATCTTCCCTTGTTTGACCATGGCCCTGGCCAGGTTGAAGTAGGCCACGGGCGTGGGCCGGAGGCTGATCGCTTTCTCGAGGCATTCGATGGACCGGGATAGGTTTCCTGCATAGGAATAGGTGATCCCGAGGTCCTGAAGGACCGCAGGGTCGTCCGGATGATTACGGGAGAGATCTTCGTAGATTTGGATCGCGTCCCCGAACCGTCCCGTCGCCGAGAGGCTTTGGGCGTAACCCGTCCGCCCATAGCGGTTCTCCGGCTCGATTTGGAGAGCGTTCCGGTAATAGGCTAGAGCGTCCGTCTTCTGACCGATGGCGTCCAGCATCAGCGCCGAGGCCAGGAGGGCGTCGAAACTCCGGGGATTGGTCTTCAACACCCGGTCGAAAGCTTCCAGAGCCTTTTTTACCCGGCCTGTGACCATGAAGGTGTTACCCAGGCGCAGGAGAAGGACTTCGGAATCCGGGACCCGGGCGAGTCCCTGTTCGAGGGTCCGGATGACATCGTCGAATTTCATCATCCGCGCCTGGATGTACGCCAGGTTGACGTAGCTTGAAGCCACCTCAGGCCGCATGGCAAGGATCCGTTGGCGGGCGGCGGCGGCTTCCGGGAGGTTCCCGGCGGCCTCGGTTTCCTCAGCCTGCCGAATGAGCCGGAGTTCATCCGTCTGGTCCTTGGGGTCGGGAAGGGTCTTGCCGGACGGACCGTCAGCCATGGCCACATAACCCAGGGCGCGGAGACGCTCGGTCTCTTCGCCGGTCAAGGTCTTTTTTTCGGCCCTTGAAGGTGACGGGAATTCTCGGACGAGATTGTCCAGCCCGGCGCCCATGTCGCGGACGATGTCCGGTTTGGCCCCGGCCAGGTTCTTTTCTTCCCCCGGGTCCCGCTTGAGGTCGTAGAGTTCCTCGCGGGGCGCCCGGATGTATTTCCACTCCCCCCGGAGGAGGCCCACGAGCTCCGACCAGCCGTAATTCTCCCGGGGATAATACGTTTCGATGTAGGAACCTAAGTCGTCTTTTCTCTTTCCCTGAACGTAGGGGAGCAGGCTCGTTCCCTGGGAGTCCTTAAGGCCCGGCAGGCCGAGCATGTCCAGCACGGAAGCCGGGATGTCGATGAGCCTCACCCGGCTTCCGACGACCCTGCCGCGGGGGAGGCGGTTTTCGGCATAGAAAATGAGGGGAACCCTCATCGTAGGCTCATAGAGGAAGACACCGTGTCCTTTTTCTTCTTTTTCGCCGAACGCTTCTCCGTGGTCCCCGGCGATGATGATCAGTGTCCGCTGGAGAAGACCGTCATCCCTGAGCTTGCCGACGATCTTCCCCACGTGTTCATCCATGAAGGCGATCTCGCCGTCGTAGGGGTCGGAGGCGAACCTCTCCTTGTAGGGAGAAGGCGGATCGTAGGGGATATGCGGATCGAAAAAATGGACCCAGGCGAAGAACCGGTCCGCCTTGTGTTCATCCAGCCATCGGGCGAAGGGGGCGTAGACCTCGTCGGCCCGGCGTTCCGCGTTAAGGGACTTAAAGGGCTGCCCGGCGGCGAAATCGTCGTCGTAGATGTCGAACCCTCGGCCTAGGCCGAAGCGTGAATCGACGCTGAAGGAGCCGACGAATGCGGCCGTGGCCCTTCCTGAGGCCTTCATCGCTTCAGCGAGGGTCTGGATCTCAGGCGGGAGGATGTAGCTTCCATTGTTATGGACCTGATGGACAAACGGATAGGCCCCGGTGAACAGGGAGCAGTGGGAGGGCCCGGTCAGCGGGACCTGACAGATCGCGTTCTCGAAGCGGACGCCCCCGGCGGCAAGGGCGTCCAAATTGGGCGTGCCGGCTTTAGGATAACCATAGCATCCGAGCCGGTCGGCCCTGGTGGTGTCCAGCGTGACGATCAGGACGTTGAGGCCGGGGTCTTTTTTCACACCGGCCGGGCGTAGGATGATACGAAAAACGACGATGAACCCTGCGATAACGACGAATAAAGCGGCGAAAACGAGAAGCCTAAGCTTTTTTCGCGGCGTCGGGACAAGGCCGGCACCCGTTTTAAGGGCGGATGCGGCATGAGAAGAGAGTTCCGGGTTCTTTGATTTCCTCTTCCTGCGCTTTTTTCGGCTCGCCATGCGAGAACAATGTACCTAATCAGTGGGGAACAGTCAAGCCGACGGCAGACCGTCGACCGTCCGAAAAAAAACCCGCCTCCCCGAGCGGGGAGGCGGGTTTGAGCGTTGATCTTGTGAGCTCGAACTAGAAGATGAACTTGACTCCAAACCGGGCGGAAATCGGCGCATAGAAACCGTACTTTTTCAGCCACTGGTCGTTTTTGACAGCGCCGGACGTTTCGGGTGTCCAGCTCTTAGCAAGCGCCTGTTCTTCCGTGACATCCAGGCCATAGAGATAACGCCAATAATAAAGCCTGGTGGCCGTCTTGGTGTCGAACACGTTGTCGACGTTGACACTGAGCTGCAGCGTGTTCCGACCCATCCGCAGGTTGTACTCAGCGTAGATGTTGCCGAACCACAAGAAAGGGGTCCGTTTCGTCACGAGGTTCCCGCTGTCGTCCTTCAGGAAGCCTCTGTTGTAGGGATAGCAATCCGCGCCGAGCCAGCTCCAGACCTCGGAGACGGGGATGCCGCTGTAAGCGTTGAAGACCGCGCCCACGGTCAGATGGAACGGGAACGAGTAAGCGCCGTAGAGCTTGAAGAAGTGGGTTCGGTCGGTGGGCAGAGCTCCACTAAGCTCCTTGAGGTTGAAGTCGCGGGCCATGTGCCAGACGTCGAAGTTCCTTTCGATGTAGGGCGCGAGACGGCCGTTTTCGTCGGAACTGCTGAGCCCGGAGTAGTTGCCCACCAGGCTGCTCCAGGTGTAAGAGAAGCCGGCCAGCCAATTCTTGGCGAGTCTCTTGTCCAGGGTGAAGTTTATGGCGTAGTAATCGCGCTTGGCTCTGGGCGTTTCCGGATACGCCGGGTCGAATTTTCCGCCGTTAGTGGTCAGCTTGGAATACCCGTAGCCGGGGTTCGTTGTGTAGTAAACTTCGCCGACGCCCGGGACGATGACGCCGACGTCCTCAATCGTGTAGCGGAGGTGCTTGTAAACGCCGCGGACCGTGGCCGAGACGTTCTCCATGATCATCTTCTCGGCGCCCAGGGTGAATTCCTCCTGGCTCACCGGCTTGAGGTCCGGGTCCGTGCCTTCAAAGGACGGATGGCGCCAATCGAGGACGTCCAGGAGGGTGCCGGGATAGTAATTGTTGACGCCGATTTTATCCCACTCGTAACTGTCCAGCGTATAATAGGCGCTTTTCCACTTGAAGCCGCCGTACGAGTCGGAGGCCATGTAGAGCTTGAAGGTGTCGATGTACAGGCCGTAATTTCCGAAGACCTTCAGGCTGGCGTCGCCCATTACGTCCCAAATGAAGCCGAACCTGGGGGCGATCTTGTCCTTGAAATCGAACGTGATCGGCCGGAGATCCTTCACGGCGGGGTCGGCGGAGTACGAAGGGATGTATTCATATTCCGACCGGACGCCGACGTTCAGGGTGAACCTGTTGGCGATCGTCCAGCTGTCCTGCAGGAAAATCGAATAGCTGTCCATGTAGACGTCGTAGAAACTGCCGAAGGGCCCGGTCGCGTCGTTCCCGCGGATCTCATAAAAGCCGTATTTTCCCTGGCCGTAGTTTTTGCCCAACTGGATGCAGGGACGGTTCCAGTTTAAAGTGACTTCCGGGAAATTGACGGCGCTGTCGACGTTGTCCCGTTTGCGTTCCCACCTCACGCCGCCTTTCCAGGCGTGTTCGCCGCCCAGGTTGAGAAAATACGTGAAGTCGCTTCCGAGGTAGGACCTGGTGCGCTGCTGGACTTTGGTCACATAAACCCGGCCCCTGCTATCATAGCCATTAGGCTTTTGATACTGCGCGGGGATCTCGGGGTAAAATACCGTTCCGCTCCCACGTATCCTATAGCGGGGCGATTCCGGCGCCTGTAAGGGCTTGGTGGTATCGGTGGAAAACGCGCCGCCCCTGACGTTGACCATGAAATTGCCGCCGAAGGTCAGATCCATGGTCCCGGTGGCCGTCCAGTTGGGATAGCTCCAGCCGTAATTCGCCCATGGGTTAGCCGTGCCTCCCGTCCCGTCGCGGGGCGGCAGGTCGCCCTTGTACTTAGAAAAGTTGTTGACGAAGGACGCGCCGACGCGCATGAAACTGACGGGCTGGGCTGTGAGCTTTGCCTGGAAATTCCAGGCCTCGTTCGTCTGCTTGTAATCGCCCGCGACGACGGGCGTCGTCAGGAATTCCACGTGTCTTTTGACGGGCTCGAACACGGGCAGGAAAGAGCCGAAGAACCACAGCCTGTCCTTAAGGATGTAACCGCCGAGGCTGAACCCGGCCTCGATCCGGTCCGTCTTGTCCTTCCCATAAAGGTCCTGATAATTGACGTATTCGGCCTTGTTGACATCAAAGGGGTTCAGCCGCAGGGAGTCCCGCTCCTTGCCGCTCAGGCTGGAACCGCTGTAATAGCCGAGGACCTCGCCGTGGTACTCGTTCCCGCCCTGGCGGGTGATAACGCTGACGACGCCGCCCATGGCGCCGCCGAATTCGGCTTCGAAACCGCTGGCCTTGACCTGGATCTCATCGATGAACTCGAAGGCCGCGCTCTGGGCACGGGTCCCGTTCACCATGTTGGTGATGTCCATGCCGTCGATGTAGAACATGTTCTCCGCGCCGGACGCGCCGTCGACGGAGATCCCGCCGAGCATCGTTTCGTTATTGACGCCGGGAACCGCTGTGACCAGGGTGTCGAAATTCCGGCCCTTGGGCAGGATCTGGAAGGTTTCCTTGGTCATGGTCATTCCCTTGACCGTGCTTTTGACATCGATCAGGGGCGACTGGCCGACGACCGTGATCTGCTCCTCGAGGGTGCCGATCTCCATCTTGATGTCGAGTTTAAGGGTTTCCTCGATACGCAGGACGATGTCCTTGCGGGAGACAGGCTTGAAGCCCTGGAGCGTGAAGGTGACCTCATAGACGCCGGGGGGCAAAGACAAAAGACGATACGCGCCGTTCGCGTCCGTCACCCCGGTGGCCTTGCCGATGAGCTTCGGGCTGGTGGCCTCGATCGAAACGCCGGGAAGGGCATTGCCGTCTTCATCGGTCACGGCGCCCTGGAACTTGCCCGTCGGGACTTGGGCGCCTAGTGAAGCCGTTAGGAAGACGATGCCCAACACTGATAAGAAGAGAGCTTTAATGAGTTTACTCATCCATTCCCCTCCTTAGGAATTCGTTTGTTTCCTCCGGCATTCCACCGGAGGGCCTCCTCCGTTGGGTCCTCAGCCATGAATAACTGGCTTGACCCGGCCGTTGGCTGATTTTATTGTGCCTTTTCTGCGATCCCACCTCCTTAACTTATGCGTAGATAGAGCTTTAAACATCTTCATCGGCATCAAATAGTAGCAAAATTCATGCCAATCCATGATCCAGCTAATTTGTTTGTTTTCAATAATATTAGTTTTGAGAATTCGGTCTAAGATACAATTATTTGGATAATGTCCATTTTATTGAACCGCGTCACGGGAAGCCGGGGCCGGGCCGCCTCATGCATCAGCGATCCGGCCCAATAAGGAACGAGCTATGCGATCGACCATTAGGTCGTATTGCCGCTTTATCCATAGAGACGTTTCGCGAGGTCCGATTTTCTCACCTGCCGGATAAGTTCACCCCAAGATGGCCGATAGGATTCTGGCCTCCTCATATCCTATCAGCAATTTTTCATTGTCCCCATTTTGCTTGTGTCGTAGGGGATAAAAGAAGATAATAAAAATTCAGGCATGGACACTTCGAAATTCTTGAACATCAAGATTTTGGGCAGGGTCACGTTCATCGCCTTCTTGTGGGCGTTCACGATCTGGTTGGTTTATCCGCTCCTCACCGTTCGCTCGGTGGGCGCGATCGCTCCTCGGGAATACGTCTTCCGGACCGTCCTGGGGATCGGCATCATGATCATTCTCTTTGGGAAGACCGTGACCGACCTCCTTTTTCCGCATGACCTGTCTGGGAAAAAGGCCGTTGTTTATACCGTATTCCTGGCGCTCTACAGCCTCGCCCTCCTCAGCGGGATCGTTTTCATGATCACCCAGGTGATCATCGTCTATGTGAACACCAGCGTCAGCAGCAGCACCCCGCAGATCTGAACGGATTGACACCCGTTCCTCTCTATGCTAAGTTTAGGCCGGAAGTGAGGGAAGATCGTGAAAGAAACGATCAGGACCGCGTCCTTGTACGGGGCCCCGGTCTCCAAGAACCTCGTCGAACTTATCGAACGCAGCGCCGATGAACTGACGAATCAGTATCTCGAGGACGTCAAGCAGCACAGCCACCTCCCGACCTACCGGGCGTTCGACGAAAAGGAACTCTACAAGAGAGCCTACCGGGTCTACAGCCAGCTCGGCAAGTGGATCTCCCAGGAAACAACGAAAGAGGAGATCAAGATCTACTGGAGGGACTTGGGCAAGCAACGGCGGGAAGAAGGCTTCCCGCTCCCCGAGATCATCCTGAGCTTGAGCATGCTCCGGAGGCAACTCTGGATCAAGGTCCAGGCCGAGGGACTTCTGGACACCGCCCTCGACCTCTACCAGGCCATGGAGCTCCACAACCGGGTGGTCACGTTCTTCGACCGGGCCATTTATTACGCCGCCTGCGGCTACGAAGAAAGGGAATAAGTTCCCGGAGACTCGATACTTCCGCTATAGGCGAAGGACCTTTGACCTGAAAAACCTGGGCCTTTACCTCCATTTCCCATTCTGCCGGACGAAGTGTTCTTATTGCCACTTCTACAGTGTTCCCTACGAGCGCCGCCTTTTCGAACGCTGGCATGAAACGCTCGGAAGAGAAGCGTCCCGGTCTGCGGGCGATGATTTTCACGTCAATACACTTTATATCGGAGGCGGCACTCCGTCGCTTCTCGGACCCGATCAGATCTTCCGGCTACGGGAGACGCTCCGGGCAAACTTCCGTTCGGACCTCGCCGAATTCACCCTGGAAGCCAACCCGGACGTCCGGGACGAAGCTTTCCTCCGGGGCTGGAAGGACGCGGGCGTGAGCCGTCTGAGCGTCGGGGTTCAATCTTTCGATGACCGGGTCCTCAGGATCCTGGGCAGGGGATATACGGCCCGCCAAGCGGAGGAATTTCTGGAATTGGTCCGGAAGGTGGGATTTGGGACGATCAGCCTCGACCTGATGATCGGAGTCCCGACGGAGAAGAGGGCATCCTTGCGTCAATCCCTGCGGAGAGTCCGGGAGTTCGGCCCCGACCACGTGTCGCTCTACATCCTGGAAAACCTGGAAGGCCTGCCGTTCGAGTCGGTCGTCTGCGACCACCCGATGGACGAGGACGCGGCCGCGGACGCCTATGAACTGATGCGGAACGGGCTCGAGGAAGCGGGCCTCCGGAGATACGAGATCTCGAATTTCTCACGGGTGGGCGGGGAGTGTCTCCATAATTTGAAATACTGGCATTACGAGCCATTCCTCGGCCTCGGCCCTTCGGCCTGCTCCCACATCGGCGCCGGCCGCTGGTGTAACAAGCCCGATTTGGAAGCTTGGGCTTCGGCTCTTGCCGAAGGAGGGGACTGCCGGGAGGAGGTCAGGCCCCTGCCGCCCGAGGAAAGCTTTAGGGAAGCCCTGATCTTCGGGCTGAGGCTCACTCGCGGCATCAGCATGGTCGGGTTCATGGAGAGGTTTGGTATGGATGTCATGGAGCGTTACGGCCGCGAGGTCCGGGATCTCGTCGAGGAGGGTTTGATCCTTGTCGAAGGCGATGTCTTGAGGATTCCGGAGGACAAGTTCCTCATCTCCAACCAGGTTTTCCGCCGCTTCGTATAAACGATTTGATAAGGAGTCTCGCATGGCCGTAAAAGCGTTCACCCCGGAGGAAATCGCCAGGCAGGGGCTGGCCCGGCTGAGGGCAAAAGCCGATCCCGGGAAAGCCAGAGACGTCCAGAAATACTTTAAGAAGACCGTGAAGTCCTATGGCGTTTCTTCTCCCGACATCCGGGCGATTGCGGCCGATCTTTACGCGGACATCAAGAAGGATTGGACCGTCGCCGATGCCATCCGGCTCTGCGACATCGTATTTCCCGAGCTCGAGCTCGAAGCCAAGGCCATCGGCGCCCTTATCTTGGCCAGGTTTAAGAAGGAATTCTCGAAGTCGCTTTTCAACAAGGTTAAAAGCTGGCTGGCAGCCAATCGCTTGAACAATTGGGCTTCCGTGGACGTCTTTTGTCCCGATGTCGTGGGCGCGCTGATCGTCAAGTACCCGGAGTTTGAAGAAAAGATCAAGTCCTGGGCGGGACATCCCAACCGCTGGGTCAAGCGGGCCTCTGTCGTTTCCTTCATCAAGCTGGCGAAAAAAGAGGAATATCTGGACACGATCTACGGCATCTCGCGATCGCTCTTTTCCGTGGACGACGACCTCGTTCAAAAGGCCAACGGCTGGCTCCTCCGCGGGGCGGGAAAGAAGGACATGGGGCGGCTCGAGAAATTTCTTCTCCGGCACGGGCCGGCCATCCCCAGGACGACCCTCCGTTATGCTATTGAGCGTTTCGATGAGAAGAGGCGTAAAGAGCTTCTGATCGAGACGAAGATGAACGCAATAAAAGAAGTTACAATGTATGAACGGCACTGAATGCCGTCCTCAAGCCCCCGTAGCGGAGAGGGGACCCGCGCCCTATGAGGGCTCTCTCGGCGACGCGCCCAAGACTCTGTTCATATTTCTTGCCACCCCCTACCCCCTCCGATAATCGGAGGGGGGCTCTGAGATCGTCCGTGTCGCCGGCAGAGGTGCGACGGGGGGAACCGACGGGACTGGTTCCCCGGGGGTCGGGGGAGTGAGGGCGGCTCCAGGCCGCTTAAAGTCAGATGTCAAACTATCTAATGCGTTCGTATTAGATAGCGGGAGCCGAATTCCGCTGGAGGGATTCCCGCGTTTTGTGTTATATTTCTCCCTTCGGCAATCCTCGTCCAAGGAGGCAAGATGAGATCCAAGCTTATCCCCGGCTTTATCGTTCCGATATTCTTCCTTTCGATCGCTTCATTAGCGGCTGAGGAGGCGCGCGTCCTCCGGTTCCCGGCCATCTCGGACAGCCAAATCGTCTTCAGCTGCGCGGGCGACCTCTATACGGTCCCCATCGCCGGCGGCGTTGCCCGAAAGCTCACGTCGCATGAAGGCTACGAGGCGTTTGCCCGCTTTTCACCCGACGGCACGAAGATCGCCTTTACCGGCGAATACGACGGGAACCGGGAGGTCTACCTCATGCCTTCCGAGGGCGGCACACCCCTCCGGCTGACCTTCACCCCCTCTCTCGGCCGCGACGACATCTCCGACCGCATGGGGCCGAACAACCTGGTCATGGGCTGGACGCACGACGCCAAGAGCATCGTTTTCCGCTCCCGGATGATCGAGTGGAACTCCTTCAACGGTCAGCTCTTCCTGGCCTCCGTTTCCGGAGGGATCCAGGCGCAGATCCCCCTCCCCAGGGGCGGGTTCTGTTCTTTCTCCCCGGACGACAAAAAGCTTGCCTACAACCGCATCTTCCGCGAGTTCAGGACCTGGAAGCGCTACCGCGGCGGCATGGCCGACGACATCTGGATCTACGACTTCGAGACCAGGAAAATCGAGAACATCACCGATAATCCCGCCCTCGATATCATCCCCATGTGGAGCGGTGACCGGATCTATTTCATCTCCGACCGGGATGAGAATAAGAAGATGAACCTTTATGTCTATGAGCTTGAAGCGAAGCGGACCCGGAAGCTCACGGACTTCGCCGAATACGACATCAAGTTCCCGTCGCTCGGCCCAAAGACCATCGTCTTTGAGAACGGCGGGGCCATCTGCACGTTCGACCTGGCGTCGGAAAAAACCGAGCGCGTTCCCATTGTCATCGCCGACGACCAGCTCTCCGGACGCGGCCGGATCGCCAGGGTCGATGACCGGATCACGAACTTCGAGATCGCCCCGGACGGCAAACGGGCGCTTTTCGGCGCGCGGGGAGATGTCTTCACCGTTCCGGTCAAACAGGGGAACACCCGGAACCTCACCGGAACCCCCGGGGTCCACGAACGCGCTTCCAAATGGTCGCCCGACGGCAAGTGGATCGCCTATATCTCGGATGCGACCGGGGAGGATGAGATCTTTATCGAAGCCCAGGACGGCTCCGGGAAGCCCCAACAGCTCACGAAGGATGCCGACACCTACAAGTACCAGATATATTGGTCGCCCGACGGCGGGAAGATCATGTGGAGCGACAAGAAACAGAGGCTGAACTACGTCGACGTCGCCACGAAACAGGTTGTTGAGGTCGTTAGGGCCGAGCGCTGGGAAATCACCCAATATACCTGGTCTCCGGACAGCCGCTGGATCGCCTACGCCAAGCCTGAGGTCGATGAGATGGCCAAAATTTACCTCTATGCGCTCGACACCCGAAAGACCTGCGAGGTGACCGACGGCTGGTACAACTCCGGCGACCCGTCCTTCAGCTCGGACGGCAAGCACCTCTTCTTCGTTTCAGACCGCGACTTCAACCCGATCTACAGCTCCACGGAGTGGAACCACGCCTACTTGTCCTTATCGCGCGTCTATTTCGTGACTCTCGCCAAAGACACCAAGTCGCCGTTCGAACCTAAGAGCGATGAAACGGCCGCAAAGAAGGAAGAAGGAAAGCCGGCTAAACCGGCGGCTAAGAAGGAAGAAAAGAAGGAGGAGAAGGCGGAGGGCAGCGAGAAACCTGTCACCGTCAAGGTCGACCCCGACGGCCTCAAAGACCGGATTCTCGTCTTGCCCATCGAGACCGCCAATTATGGACAGATCAGCGCCGTCGGCGACTCGGTCTATTATCTCCGGACCAAGGACATGGAGAAAGAGCCGTCCCTCATGCTCTTCGATCTCGCCGAGCTCAAGGAGAAGGACCTGGGGAAGATCGGAGGGTACGAGATCTCGTCCGACAGGAAGAAGATGCTCGTGGGGAAGGACGGCGGCTACGGGATCATCGATCTTCCCAAGGGCCCGGTCAGCCTGGAAAGCCGGCTCGACCTCTCCGGCATGGAAGTTTCCCTGAACCTCCACCAGGAGTGGAAACAGATTTTCGAGGAATGCTGGCGCCAGATGAAATATTTCTTCTATGATCCGAACATGCACGGCGTCGACTGGAACGCGATCAGGGCTCGCTACCTGCCTTTGGCCGCGGCCGTCAATCACAGGGCCGACCTGACGTACGTCATCGGCGAGATGATCGGCGAGCTCTCCTCCGGTCACACCTACGTCGGCGGCGGCGACCTGCCCCGGCCGAAAAAGGTCAAGGTCGGAAGGCTGGGGGCCCGGTTCGAGCGGGACGCGAAGACAGGCGTCTTTAAGATCGTCAGGATCCTCAAAGGCCAGAACTGGGTCGCGTCGCGGCGGTCCCCTCTGACCGAGGTCGGTGTCAACGTAAAGGAAGGCGAATACCTCATCGCCGTTAACGGGATGCCGTTGAACGCGATGGCGGACATGTATGCCTCCCTGAACAATACGGTGGGCAAACAAGTAACGCTCAAGGTCAATTCCGTCCCGGATGAGAAGGGAAGCCGGGAGGTGGTTGTCGTCCCGATCGAGACCGAGAACGACCTTTACTATTACAACTGGGTGGAGGCAAATGTCGAAAAGGTTGCCAAGGCCACGAACGGCAAGGTCGGCTACATCCACATCCCCGACATGGGGAACGAGGGCCTCAACGAGTTCGTTAAAACGTTCTACCCCCAGCTTCGGAAAAAGGCCCTTATCATCGATGTCCGGGGGAACGGCGGCGGGAGCGTATCTGCCCAGATCGCCGAACGGCTCATGAGGGAGATGGTCATGGTCGAGGTCGGCCGGAACGGCGCTCCGGGCCCCGACCCGGGGGCCGCGGTCCTGGGGCCGAAGGTCTGCCTCTGCGATGAGTTCTCAGCTTCGGACGGGGACATCTTCCCCTATCGTTTCAAGGCCCTCAAGCTCGGCAAGCTCATCGGGAAGAGGACCTGGGGCGGCGTTGTCGGTATCCGCGGCTCACTGCCTCTCCTCGATGGAGGGGTCCTGAACAAGCCCGAGTTCGCGCCCTACGCCGTGGACGGCAAGGACTGGATCATCGAAGGGAGGGGAGTCGAGCCCGATATCGTCGTGGACAACGATCCGGCCAGGGAATTCGCGGGGACCGACGACCAGCTCAACAAGGCGATCGAGGTCATCCTGGAGGAGCTCAAGACGAAGGAGAAGGACATCCCGCCGGTCCCTCCGTTTCCCATTAAAAAATGAACGCGCGGGTTGAATTCCCCCTTCAATTCTTGTATATAGAGACCGGTTGAGGAGAATGGGAAGGAGAGGCCGATGCTTGAAGACCGGGTCAAGGTCAGTTGTTTTTCATGCGGGATGACCAACTATTATCCTGCCGATGCGCAGGGGAAGAGGGTCGTCTGCGGGCGCTGCAAGAACGCCCTGCCGCTCCCGGGCACCGTCCTCGAGCCTCCTCCTGGCCAAGCCTACAAACTCTTCCAGAACTCCAGCCTCCCCGTCCTGGTGGACTTTTACTCGCCCACTTGCGGACCCTGCCACGTCATGCATCCGGTGCTGGACAGGCTGGCCCGGAGGCGGGCCGGCGAGATTATGGTGGTCAAGGTCAACGTGGACCAATATCCCGAGCTCCAACATGGGTTCGGCATCCAGTCTGTTCCCACCTTCGTCATCGTCCTAAAAGGCATGGAACGGGCGAGAAATTCGGGCGCCGTCTCGGAGGAGGATTTCTCCCTCTGGGTCGCGAGTAAAACGTAAAGAGGGGAATGCCGAAGAGGGGACTCGAACCCCTACGAGCGGGTTAATGCTCACTAGCCCCTCAAGCTAGCGTGTCTGCCAATTCCACCACTTCGGCAAGCTCGGGAAGCCGATATATTCAAGATCGGGACCCGGTCTCGTGAGGCTACTTCTTAATGGGCTCGGACGCCGGGACCTTTTCCTGCGTCTGGGCCGGGGTTTGGGTTGCGGGGGCCTTGGGCTCCTCTTTCTTGGGAGCCGGCGCCGTCGCGGCCGCCTTGGGAGCGCTCTCGCCGCTCAGCACCGACTTCGTGCCCCTGGCCGAGAGGATCCACAGTCCCATGGACGTGAACATGAAAAGGATGGCGGAGATGGTCGTGATCTTGGACATCAGACTCGCCGATCCGCGCGCGCCGAAGGCCGTCTGGCTGCCCACCCCTCCGAAGGCCCCGGCCAGGTCCGCGGACTTGCCGGACT
>Ga0315291_10002546_pt1 | contig 23830 bp, 21 predicted proteins | sample YL17G12_20_MG_FD_203070 | JGI IMG/M metagenome (GOLD analysis project Ga0315291, IMG submission 203070) | Sediment microbial communities from Yellowstone Lake, YNP, Wyoming, USA - YL17G12_20 | ecosystem: Environmental > Aquatic > Freshwater > Lake > Sediment | place: USA: Wyoming | collected... | reverse complement strand
TGAACCCGGAAATAGCGCGTCAGGGCGTTGAAGACGGGTTTGGGCATGGGCCCGAGGGTCCCGTTGTTCATCATGATGAAGCGGTCTTCGAACTGGTAGAATCTCCGGATTTCCTCCCAGTAAACACCGTCCGGCGCCTCATCCTCCAGATATTTCTGGTTGAGCGACATGATGCTTTGGGCGATGTCCGCGCTGAGCTTCTCCAGGGCGGAAAGGGAGACGGCCGAACCGGCCAGCACGTATCTAGCAAAATCCCTCCGGGAAAAATCCTTCGGACTATTCATGGATGGACCTCCTTCAAACGATTGAGGTCATTGTAGGAGCAAAGGCCGCCAGGAGTCAACCCACAGGAGAAAGGCCCTATTTCTTCTCCCCCCCGGGGTCAGCTCCGCGACACTCTCCGTCCCATTGTCCAGCGTCACGGTGGAGGGCCAAGCAGGTAAGAAAGAGGGACCAAAGGATAACAAAAAGGCGACCGGATTCCGCCGGGAGAATCTGTCGCTTGCCGGTCTTATCTTTGATTATCTGCCTCACGGCCCTTGGCCAAAACAACTGGAAGCGGTCAAGAGATCAGCGGCTTGGCCATTCAAAATTCGTGATCGGAGAATCCTGACAAAAGCGCACCGCTTTCGTGAATCGAAGTCTGTGCTTTTTAATCTTTGCGTACAACGTCGAGTACTTGATTCCCAAGAGGACGGCCGCCCCGCGAATATTGGCGTGGGCCGTGGTCATGGCTTGGGAAATGATATCCCGCTCCAACTCTTCCATGATCTGCATGACCGGGGCCGGCCTGCCTTCGCTGATCAATTCGATGCAGCCGTCGAGGTTACCGAGGGAGAAAACCAGCGCGGTGACAACCCCCTTTTTATTATGCCATGGGAAATAAGATCCGGAGTCCTTCATAAGCGCCATCGCCTCAGGAGAAGGACCGGTCGAACGGTCCGGCGGGACTTGATTTTCCATCTGCGTCGTCGTTCTGAGCGTCATGTCTTCTTTCATGAGAGCTCTCCTCGATTTCGGGATCGAAAGCGTCCGAACCTCGTTCTCAGGACGGACTCCTCAAGAACTACATCCTAGAAGATAGTGAAGGTTTCGTTCCAGCGGAACCGATTTTCTTCGAAGCGGCCGAAAGAGGATGCGGAAGGGCCCGGACAAGCCGCGAACGGTCCTCGCCGGCTCGCGGCCGCCCTGAACACCCAGCTCAAAACGGCGAACGTCGCCCTGATCGAGGTCAAGAGCTCGGGAGTGTCAGATTTTGGTGATGCCTTTAGAGCCGGCCTTCGAGAATTTTACGGAAATTTTCGCGGTAGTTCCGGCTGACGTTGACCCGCTGATTGTTCTTGAGGATGAGGACGGATTCGCCGTGGAAATAGGGCTGGATTTCCTGGATGGATCCCATGTTGACGATGAAAGATCTGTGCGTGCGGATGAACATGCGGGGGTCCAGTTTTTTCTCGAGGTCGCTCAACGTCTCGTGGAGAAGGTGCTCCCCCGTTTCGGTATGGAGGGCGGCATAGCTCCCGGCCGCCTTGATCCACAAGACGTCCTCCGCGTTTAAAAAGCGGATTCCCCGTTTGGACGGGACGAGAAATCTTTTGATATAAGGGCTTTCCGTCCGGACATCCTCGATCAGGCTTCTGATCCTGGTCTTGAAATCCTCCTGGTTTGTTTCCATTCCGATCATGCGCCGGGCGTGCTTCAGACAGTCCTGGAAACGGTCCTGATCGAACGGCTTGAGCAGGTAATCCAAGGCGTGGATCTCGAACGCCCGGAGAGTGTATTGATCGTAGGCCGTGGCGAAAACTATGTGCGGCAAATGCTCCTGCCCCAGGGCCTCGACGACACCGAAGCCGTCCGGCTCCGGCATCTGAACGTCCAGGAAAACGAGGTCGGGCTTTTCCTTTCGGATGATTTTGATCGCGTCCGAGCCGTTGCCGGCCTCGCCGACGACGTCAAGGTCTTTCTCCGAGCGGAGAAATTCCCGGATTTTCTGGCGGGCATACGCTTCGTCGTCGACAATGACCGTCCGGATCGCCATGCCCTAATCCATCTCTCTCGTCATTCGGTCAATCGGCCTGGTTTTGAAAAGGAATGTCGAACGCGATCTGGACTCCGCCTTCGCTCCTGTTTTGAAAACAGAAGGCACAATCCGATCCATAAAGGCTCTGGAGGCGGCTTTTGATGTTTTTCAACCCGACCCCTTTGTCCAGGAGCGACTTTGGATCGTCTTTTAAACCCAGCCCGTCGTCTGAGACCCGGACGACCAGCCGTCCGTTGTCCCGGCTCACCGCGATTATGACCGTCCCCCCCTCGTTTCGAGGCATGATTCCGTGCTTGATCGCGTTTTCCACGAGCGGCTGCAGGCTGAAGCTCGGGATAAGAGCCGAAAGCGTTTCCGGCGCGATGTCGTACTCGACGGCGAGCCTGTCGCCGAAGCGAGCTTTCATGATGTCGAGGTAAAGGGCCAGAACGTCCAGTTCGTTCTTGAGAGGAATTTTCTGGGCGTCCGGCTGTTCGAGAGTGGCGCGAAGGAGGTCGCTCAGGCGGCTGATCATCCGGTCCGCCAGGCCCGGATCCTGATAGACGATCGCGGAGATCATGTGCAGCGTGTTGAACAGAAAATGGGGATTGACCTGGGACTTTAAGACCTGGAGATTGGCCCGGGCCAATTCGGCCTCGAGCCGGCCGGCGGCGAGGTCCTTCTCCCTGTACATGCGGAGATGATCGAGGCCCCAGACGATCACCAGGATGACCAGGAAGGTCACGATGTTGTTGTGGAGATAGTTCAAGCCTGTCAACCAGACGTCGTTGAGATAGGTTCCCTCCGTGGGAGGGAGAGCAACGAGGGGCCGGAACAGGAGCTTATAGAAACCGACGGAGATGGAGGATTCCAAGGCGGAGAGGATGAGACCGCCGGGGATGAGGACGGCGAGATGGGCGGGCCAGCGGCGTCCCCGGAGGGGGAACCGGCGCGCGAGCCATATCGCGGCCGGAGCGCAGACGGCCCAAGGAAGCCACCGGACGGCGTAGAGAAGGAAATCCTGCCAAAGACTGAGCCGGTATCCTTCTTTGCTGATGAGGTATACAAAGAAATTGGAAGTCGTGAAGAACAGGGTGACGATGAAAAACAGTCCCACCAGGATCAGAAATGTTCGTATCCGCGATTGAAGCGGCGATGTCATCAGCAGCCCTTTCTCCCGGCATCCTCGGAGCTAGCCACAAATTCATCATAAGGCAACGCCGGGGGAATATCAAGCCATGGCCTTTCCGGAAGCCTCGATTTCAATAATTTGAATAAACGACAATGTTTTTTACGTGCCGTAAATAATCATTCGCCGACTTTCTCCCTCGGCGGCCGGCTCGCGGCCGATATTTCAGAGATGAAAGAGGCGAGTTTTTCCGACACCGACCGCCGGCATATTTATTGCATAAGGAAATCGGCGTGCACTTTAAATCCACAAGGAGGATTCATGATGAGTAAACGAATTCTGTTTCTGTTGGTGGGTCTGGTTCTGGCCGGCACCGTGATATTCGGCCAGGTGACCAACGCCCGCATTATCGGCACCCTTACCGATACCGATGGCAGCATCCTGCCGGGTGTGGCTGTTGAGGCCACCAGCCCCAAGCTCGTCGGCAAGGCCACCACCATCTCCGACGAGAAGGGCGTCTTTCGCCTGCTCAACCTGATGCCTGGCTTCTACAAGCTCAAGTTTGAACTGGATGGTTTTCAGACGCTGGTGCGGGACAACATCGGCGTGTCCCTGGAGCAAACGATCACCCTGAACGCAACCATGGAGCTCGGCAAGATCACCGAGTCGATCGTGGTTACAGGGCATGCGCCGCTGATTGACATCAAGAACACCTCCAAGGACCTGACCATGACCAAGGACACGTTCCGGGCCCTGCCCAAGGGCCGCGATTTCGCCTCGCTGGTGACGGTCCTCCCCGGGGTGGACACCGAGGCCTTCGCCGGCGGCGTCGACCGGGCCGGAGCATCGGCGCGTCCCGGCGGCGTCTCCGTGGACGGCGCCACGGCGTCGGAGAACGTGTTCTTCGTTGACGGCGTGAATACGACGGAGCTCGAGGACGGCACGATGTCGCAGAAGGTCAACTTCGACTTCATCGACGAGGTCCAGGTGAAAGCCAGCGGTTACCAGGCCGAGTTCGGCGGCTCCATGGGCGGTGTCATCAACGTGGTGACGCGCTCCGGCGGCAACGAGCTCCACGGCGACGTGATCGGCTATTACAGCAGCAGCGTCCTGAACGGGAAACAGCGCTCTTCTCTTCGCATCAATCCCCTCGACAACCACATCGCCGAGTACGTCAACTACCAGGACCTGAACGGCAAAGAGAAGGAAGCAATCCTGGAAGGCGGCCTCAGCCTGGGCGGCTACATTTTCAAGGACAAGCTGTGGTTCTTCGGCACGTTCATGCCTGCCCAGCGCGACCGCACCCGGCCCGTCACTTTCGTCAGCGACGGCTCAAAGGACCGTTTCAACCGCAAGGATCTCGAACTGAACTATTCCGCGAAGCTCACCGCCCAGCCGTTCGCGAACCTGCGGGTCTCAGCCGGCTTCCTCAACAACTTCTGGAAATATCGGGGATCGCTCCCGACCAACGACGGCGCCGGAAGCCCCTCTACGCCCTATTCCAAGGTCGGTTTCGATTATCCGAACTGGAGCGCCAGCGCCTCGGCGGATTACACCGTGGGGAACAACCTGATGGTGAGCGCCCGCGGCGGCTTTTTCTTTTCCAATAACAACAATCAACGGCTGCAGCCGACCGAACCCCTGTGGATGTTCCGCCAGACCAACGTCCAATTCCCCGAGATCCCCGCGGACCTGGTCCGCCCCCGCAGCTGGATCAACTATTCCCAGGTGGCCGACGGCTACGTCACGAAAAAAGACATCCGCGACCGGGCCTCGTTCAACCTCGACGTCAACTACTTCCCCAATTTCGCCGGCGAGCATTCCCTAAAGGCCGGAGCCCAGTGGGTGCGCTTGCATGAGGACGTCGACAACTCCTTCGGCTATCCCTACGTCCGGCTGAACTGGGGCCAGCCCTACACCGACCCGGCCGATCCTACCAAACAATACCGGGGAAAATACGGCTATTACGAGGTCCGCAACGGCAAATCCTCTCCCTTCGGCACGTTCGCCGAGGCCCACAGCACGAGCCTCGCCCTGTATTTGCAGGACTCCTGGACCATCGCCAATAGACTCACCCTCAACTTCGGGTTGCGCGCCGAGAGCGAGTACGTGCCCAGCTTCAGCGACATGCCGGAATACAAGGACAAGAAGGCCATCGATTTCAAGTTCGGAGACAAGCTGGCGCCGCGCCTGGGCTTCGTTTACGACGTGGTCGGAGATTCCAGCCTGAAGGTGTTCGGCTCCTACGGCATGTACTACGACGTGTTCAAGCTCGGCATGGCCATTGGCTCCTACGGCGGCTTCAAGTGGATCTCCGATTACTACACCCTCGACACCTTCGACTGGAAACAGATCGGCATCAACGGGAATTACCCCGGCACTTATATCCGCGCCAAGAACGAACGGGAGCCGTCGTTCGACTCCACGGATCCCGCCCTGAAGCCCGTGGCCCAGAGCGAAATCTCCTTCGGGGTCGAAAAGAAGCTCAGGGAGAACCTCTCCACGTCCGTGCGATTCGTCTACAAACACCTGATCCGCGCCCTCGAGGACATCGGCTTCGAGGAACCGCAGGGGACCGTATACTATACCGCCAATCCGGGCTACGGATGGACGCGCTATCAGAAGGACGGAGGTAGATGGCCCAACGAGTTGTGGTCGTGCCCAAAGGCCAAGCGCGAATACTACGCCGTCAACTTCTCCCTGGACAAGCGCTTCAGCGACAACTGGATGGGCGGCTTCTCCTTCACCTGGAGCAGCCTGCGCGGCAACTACTCCGGCCTGGCCAGCTCCGACGAAGTGGATATCAACGGCTACGGCCGCACCGATCCTAACGTGGCCCGGTTCTGGGACAGCTGGTTCCTGCCTTATACCCAAGACGGTAAGCCCATCGACGGCCCGCTGGGAACCGACCGGCCTCTCTATTTCAAGGCCTACGGGTCCTACACCTTCCCCTTCGGCCTGACCGTAGGCACAGTGGCCAGCGCCTATACCGGCGTGCCCACGTCCATCGAAGTGACCATGGGCGGCATGCAGGGGTTCTATCCGCTCGGGCGGGGGACGGAAAAACGCTCTCCGTTCATCTTTGCCGCGAATCTCTACGCCGAATACCCGATCCGGTTAGGCCGCACCCGTTTGACCCTGAGCCTCAACATCGACAACGTGACCAACAACGGCGCGGCCCAGCGTCTGTACCCGCTTTACAACCAGGACGACCCGGCCCTGACCCAGGATGAGATCCTGGCCCATTTCGATTACCGTAACATCGTCCAGGACCTCGACCCGCGCTTTCTCAAGGAATACCTGTTCATGAATCCCATCAGCGCCCGTTTCGGCATCAAGTTCGGATTCTGATCACAAGCTGGGAAGGACGAAAAGAAAGTGAAACAGCCGCAGCGCAACATCCGGGACCTGCAGGCATAGGCAAGATGATGATGAGATGCACATCCTCGAGGAGTTTGATAGACTCCCCGGGGATGTGCACAGATGGTTTATGTCGGAGACGAGGACCTCGTTGAGGATTTCCTTGGGGTAGGTTTTCCAGGGCATCGGCCGGAGGTTCGTGAATGACCAGCCCGTCCTCTTTCATCGCCTTCAGCGCTTCCTGCTCCAACTTGATCGTCTTCACGTTGAGGCTTTCGGCAGCTTTGCGGAGAGCTTCGATCATCGGCAAGTTTCGATTCTTCCAAGGTTTCGAAGAAATAGCCTTCAAGCCCGTCATTCTTTCCCCTTTGGAATTTCTAAGAAGTGAGAATTTCGACCGGGAATTCCTGTCTTTAATCAATGAGGGAATCGTCCTCTGGGAAGAAATGTCGAATGAGACGGGAATTCCGGGAGTGCCTAAATAGAAAAAAGCTGTCCCCCTTCCCTGCCGGCTTAAAACTTGTTGAGAAGGAAATCCGCGCAGTGCTCAATGATTTAGAAGTGGTCAACAATTTATAACTTGGCCGTGATCCCGTCCAGCGCTTTTTGCGGCGACATCGCTCCGAACTGGAATTCGAGCTCCTCCCCGGATTTCAGTTTGAGATAGAGGGCTTTCTGGAAAAGAGATTTCTTGACGATCTTGGCCTCCCCGATCTCGCCGAACGGAATAGCGGCGTGATCGGTCAGCTTCTCGTACGGCTTGATGCGACGAGAGATCAGAGACGCGGCGTTCTCTTCGAGAGATATCCCCGCCTCGAAACGAACATAGAGATTCGTCACGTGGAGCTTTCCCGTGATCTTTTCGGAGTTCGGCCGCGGTTCGCCCAGAAAAACGGACCAGGACCCGACGATTTGTTCGCCTTGTTCCAACCAGGACTCACTCATCATTCCCTCCTTGGGCCTCATCCTGGCCCTCTCGCTGAATTGTGCGCGGGCAGAAGCATCGCACGGCGGTTCCCTGCTCGGCTCCGAGTCCTTAAGACTGCCCACCGGATATTTTATCCATACCATACTCATTATTCAATCCCCTCTTGTAGTCCTCTTCAACACCCCATCCTTCTCGAGCTCGCCGCACGGCTTGACCGCTCACAGGGCCCCGAATGCTTAGCGAACGCTTTTAGCCCTTGCGGCCGGACTGAAGAAACCTATGATGGTTCCGAAATTGCGATCATCAGTTGACACGGCCGTCCAAAAGTCATTCCTCTTTTTATGATGCATAAATGATAAGAGATGACGCCATCAATGCCTCGTTTTATTCTCCCATTGCGCTATAAACCTCACGATACCAGTCTTTATTGACCTCCACGTGGCCCTGAGTCCCGTTCAGAGGGTTGATGAGGTCGGCGATGCAGACCGGTGTCAGCATCCCGTTCCGAATGGTAGCGTCCGGGCAGCCGTAGCAGAACCTGAGTTTCTTGAGCTGTTCGTCATACTCCGGCGGCGTTTGGATCGCAATATAATGGAATCGGCCCGCCCGCAACGGAGAGCCGCTCTGCAGGAACCTTCGGAAAGCCGGCCATTTCCGGGGATGGACGATGGTGTCCGCCAGACAAACTCCGGCCGAGATCATTTCGTGGAACGAAGGCTTTAAAGGGAAGACAAAGGCGTGGCGGCCTGAGGCGAGCTTGCGGGCTCTTCGATGAAGCCGGTCAAACAACGGGGAGATGGGAAAAGCTTCCCCGGTGAGGGGATTGATGAAATACGAATAGACCAGCCAATTGACCTCCCTGTCGGACAGGTTGGAGGGGATATAGCTCGACGGCTCAATCCCCAAATTCCGGGCCAGGCTCCGGTATTCATCGGAAAGTTCAACCTTTTGAATATTCGGAGGCAGCGGGTCTCTGGCGACCACGGCCAGGATGCCGTCGAAATACTTATACTTCGCATAGCGCTTCGCGAGTCCGGCGAGCCCCCCCTGATCCTCATTGGTGATCGTGACGGACAAGGAAAAGGGGACCTTTTTTGCCTCGAGCCTCGAAAAAAGTGTCCGGCGGGCCTCTTCGACATTCCGATAGACATGGCTCTGGCCGCTATCGATATGCACGAGGATCTTGTTTATTCCCGCCCGAACCAGTCCATCCAAATATCGGCCTTCGGGATCGTCGAGGAGCCGGAGGCCGTTTGTCAAAACATGGCACAGAATTTTCTTGCTTTTAATGTAGGAAATGATCTGATCGAGCTCGGGATGGAGGGTCGGCTCCCCTCCTAAGATCGTGATGACCTGAAGGTTTCTCTTCCCGGCAACCATGTCAATTTCCGACTTGACGGCCTCGAAGGATTTGACCACGTCCCTATCCAGGTTATAACAGTTATGGCATCGGATGTTGCATGTCCGGTTCGGCTCGATCGTCGCATGAGGGCCGTCGGCGATGGAATATTTCAGGACGTTGATGCGGCCCGGTTCCTTCAGGTCTCCGATCACCATGGTCATCGCCTTCTAATGCTTCTCGGCCCGGGCCCGAAGGCTCACCTCCCATTTTAAATATTCCTTAAGAGCGAACTGGGCGGTAAACCCCGGCTCATTGTCCATTTTTTCGATGATCTCTGTCTGCGGTTCGCCTCCGGCATCGAGATGAATGTCATAGTAGCCGGACGCCTTCAAGAGAATCGTCCGCTCCAGGCCGTCAGCTTGGGCGGGGGCGATGAAAGTGAGCTCGACCCTGTCTCCCCGATTCGGAGCCACAAGACAGTCATCGTCCATGGCGGCCAATCTCGCTCGGACGTCTTGGCCGTTTTGATCGATCGCCGTTGCGGCGGAAAGCTCCACCGCCCGAACGGGCACGTCTTGGCTGTAATCCACGGCCAGGTGATTGAGCATCCAGAAATTCACCGGCGGCCGGAGCTTGATCTTGAGGACTTCGCCGGCAACATCGCTGACGTCGAGGATGTAGGCTTTGTCCTTGGATACGCAAGGTCCTCCCCCGTTGATCATGCCCTTGACCTTCCAACCGTCCTTCGTCTCCACCCAGACCTTGAGAAGGTAGAGCTCTTCGTTCATGTACCAGCTCATGACCTTGTTGTAAGCCGGGCCGCGGCCGTTCACGTCCGTATACCATTGAGAGAGGCCGCTGCCGCGGGCCTCCAGGAACTTTTTTGCCACCATGGAGCCCCACATCGTCGTCCAGGCGTTCGCCAGGAGCTTGGCCTGGGTCGCCCCTTCCGGCTTGGGGAACTCCAGGATGAGTTCATCCCTCAGGTCGTCTTTTTTCTCCGGGTCTTTCTCCTCGACCCGGCTCACCCAGAAGATCTTGTCATTTTGCCCGACCAGCGGCAGGATGTCCCGCCCCTTCCCGTCTGTGGCTTTCAGCGGCGGACTCGGCCGGGCAAAGGTGTGGATCCGGCCCAAGGTGTCCGGAACGATTTTCACGTCCCGGGGGTGATCGACAGCGATGAGCTTCAGCTCGTCCGTGTATTGGGTCTCGTCAAGCTCGTTGGCGACAAGAACCTTGTACTGCCCGTTGACATCCTTTAAATTATCCATGGCCGCCCATTCCGTCCGCTTCAACCCCCGGCAGACCGCCGCCCCGTAGGGTTCCGCGTCAAAGACATAATGCTCTCCATCAAAAGAATAAATAAAAGGGCAGGACTCGGAAGGATTCCCAGAGCTGGCCAAAGTGCTTAGGACTAAGAGGGCGAAGCCATACGTTACCGCTGCTACGATCAGGCCGTTGGCGAGAACCGTCATCCCCACATCGGTCGTCCTAATCGAAACCAGCTGGATATCGGAGAGCGGAACGGAAACGGTGGAATAGGCCATGACCCTAACAACTTTTTCATTCTCTTCAACAGTGGAGATCACGGTATATTTCTTGCCGTCTTTGGTGATGATTTCCTCAATTTTCTTTTTTCCGTTCATCCCCAATTTTTGGATGTCCGCCTTATCGATCTCCGTGGCTTTCAATGTCTCGCCGACGACCGAATCTCCGAGGATGATCGCCGGGTGGCCTTTCCGGAACTCGATGTATTCACCGGACTTTGTTTGAATCGCCACGATTTCTGCCGTTCTCCCTTTCCTGGCAACCGTTTCAAAGCTTTTTTGAACCGTCTTGTGGATATGAAAGCAGGACGTGGAAAAAACAAAAAAGGCAAGAAGAGTGAAGGCCGTCATTATTTTCTTAAACATATCCCCCTCCATTCTTAAAAGATCGGAATAAGGCTTTCCGCATCCTATCGGTCACAAAAAGAAAATAATGCAGCCGAAATGAAAAGATGTCATGGTTCTGTCAAGAATTTGTTAAGAAATAGAACTTTTCCCCCTTGATTGAGGTCATATCCTTCGTTGCCGACTTGCGGCGCCAGCATATCCCCGCGAATCGACCGATGTCAATGCCAATTTCTGTGGTGGGGACAGTCATCGGTCCGGGCGGGTGGGTTGGGGCTCTTCATCCTGGACTCGCTCTTCGGGCTCGGGTTTTTGCGGGGATGCCGCGGTGATTGACATGGTTATACGACCGGCAATATATTAACGACATGTTTAGGAAGGGAGATTCGAAGACATGAGCATTCTCAAACCCGTTGACTGGATCATCATCGCCGCATACTTCACAATCATCCTCGGCCTGGCCTGGCGGGTCATGCGCCAAAAGCAGAAGACCTCGACGGACTACTTCCTGGCGGGACGCAACCTGGGCTGGCTCATCATCGGGGCCTCCATTTTCGCCTCGAACATCGGGGCCGAACACCTTGTCGGCCTGGCCGGCTCCGGCGCGACCGACGGCGTCGCCATGGCCCACTACGAGCTCCACGCGTGGTGCCTCCTCGTGCTTGGCTGGGTCATGGTGCCCTTCTACATGCGGTCGAAGGTCTTTACCATGCCGGAGTTCCTGGAGAGACGGTTCTCGCCTACAGCCCGCACGGTCCTGTCCCTGATCTCACTCGTCGCCTATGTCCTGACGAAGATGGCCGTCGGCATTTTCGCGGGCGGGGTCGTTTTCAGCGTCCTCCTCCCGGAGATCCATTTCATGGGCCTCGACAGCTTCTGGATCGGTTCCATCCTGGTCGTCGTCATCACGGGGCTCTACACGGTCATGGGCGGGCTGAAGGCCGTCGCCTATACGGAAGCGTTACAGACGTTCATCTTCATCATCGGGTCGGCCCTGGTGACCTTCTTCGGCTTGAAGGCCCTCGGCGGCTGGGGCGAGCTGCGGCATATCGCCGGCTCAGAGATGTTCAACCTGTGGAAACCCTTGGTCCCCGCGGGGATCCAAGGAACCTGGGCCCCAGTCAAGGAGGCCGGCCGGATGGCCTGGTACTTCAACGACAACTATCCCTGGATCGGCATGCTTTTCTGCGCGCCCATCATCGGCCTGTGGTACTGGTGCACGGACCAGTACATCGTCCAGCGCGTGCTGGGGGCGCCGAACGAGCGCCAGGCCCGACGGGGCTCCATCGCCGCGGCCTTCTTCAAGCTCCTGCCCGTCTTCCTCTTCATAATCCCGGGCATCATCGCCTTCGCCCTGGCTAAGAGCGGCAAGGTCCAGGTGCTCCAGCAGGAGCTTTTCGGCGCGGGAGGCGAGCTCGTCAGGGCCAACGCCCAGAAAGCCTTCCCGCTCCTCGTGGCTTATATCCTCCCCGTCGGCGTGCGGGGGATTGTCGTGGCCGGCCTCCTGGCCGCGCTCATGAGCTCGCTCGCCGGCGCCTTCAACGCCTCCTCGACCCTGTTCACCATGGATTTCTATCAGCGTCTGCGGCCGAAGGTCACCCAGGAACGGCTCGTTCACATCGGCCGGGTCGCAACCGGGGTCATGGTCCTCATTGGGCTCCTTTGGATCCCCGTAATCAGGGGAGGAAAAGGCCTCTACGATTATCTCCAGGGCGTCCAGTCCTATCTCGCTCCGCCCATTTTCGTCGTCTTTTTCCTCGGCGTCTTCATGAAGCGGCTGAACGCCAAGGGGTGCCTGGCCGCGCTCATCACGGGCTTTTCCCTCGGGCTCTTCCGACTGGCCGTCGACACGCCGGTTAAGCTCGTCGGCGGGTTCTCTTACGCCGAAGGCTCTTTTCTCTGGATCGTCAACCACATCTTTTTCCAATATTATAGCCTGATCATCTTCCTCGTCAGCATTATCGTGATGATCGTGGTCAGCTACCTGACCGAGCCACCCTCCTACGAGAAGATCAGCGGACTGACCTACGGGACCGTCACCGAGAAGCACAAGAAAGAGACGCGGGCCAGCTGGACGGCGGCCGACGTCATCTCCTCCGTCGTGGTCGTGGTCCTGATCCTCGCCGCTTATTTGTACTTCACGGGGTAGGCGCCTTTTCAAATTCGGGCAGCAAATTCGGGGACACAATACCAATTTCCGAATTACCCGGTTTTCCAGGGGGGATTTTGCTTCATTTTTAAATTCGGAAACTGGTATCGTGTCCCTGATTTCATCACCACGACTTCGTGGTCGAGGACGGATTTGATATCGAAGCGGCTCCAGTCGGTGGCGTTGATCTTCGGGCAAGCGGATTCCACAACAAAGGATGTAAAATCCAGCCCGGCCGGCACAGCCGTAGCAGCCGCGGTTTGCTTCAGGAACACGCAACGGCTGGTTCGGTTCATATCACACACCGGTGGCTATGTATCGCTTTTTCAAAGATGATCCAATCCGCATCCGTCATCCTTTCGGGAGTGAAAAGGCAAATCCCCGCAGCGCCGCTGTCCATGGATTCCCTTATGGCCGCTTCCAGTTCTTCAGGCGCTAAACCGTGGTTTTCAGGATCGGGCTCATCGGCCTTTTTTTCGGGGTCGGGACAAATGAACAGCCCGCTGTAGAGCGGTTTCTTGTTGCCAAGCGCGGCCACGCCTTCCTTGCACATCTCGCCGATCCATTTCGTCCCCTCGAGATAGAAATCGTTGTAATTCATCGGAAAGAAGGCGTCGATGTCCCATTTGTCCCATTCCTGCCTAACGATCTTTCTGGCAACGGAATGGGGGCCCGGGAACACAGCGGCGTTGATCTGTTTGTTCTTGGCATGGACCGCTTTTGTGAGGCGATTAACAAGGTTCGTGATGAGGTCATAGCGGAATTGTTTCCACGCCTCCACTTGCGATGGATCTTTAACGGACTTGATATCGAGGCCGGTTTGGGCTTTGAAGTCCGAAACGCACTTATCGCAATAGCAGTAGTCGAATTGCGGATACTCCCTATCCATGACCAATCCGTACTTTTTCCATAAGCCGGGGGCCAGAATGACGTCCGGGAACCGGATGAAATCCAGGTGGATGCCGTCGACCTCCGGGATATCCGCGATAGGACCATATAATTCTTCCAGGAATTGATAAACCTCTTCACGGTTCGGACAGACAAATTGGTAATGGGCGACATAGGCGGGTTTATCATAGGCCGATTCACCGAGACCGTTCACCGCATACCACTCCCATTTCAGCTTGGGATTCGGTTTCTGGATGAGGGTGGGGATCCAGGCATGAAACTCCATGCCCGCGTCTTTGACGATTTTCCCTACGCGTTTGTATGTCTCGGGGTCCTGCCCGGCTGAATACATCAATCCGTCGATCCCCTTCTTTTTCAGGTCGGTGAACTTCGCTTTCAGTTCTTTGTCTGTGGCTTTTCCAGGTCCACCCATCCATGCATAGCAGGGGATTTTAGTTTCATGACGAGGACTGCAGGAAATCATAAAAATAATGACGATGGGGGCGATTATCATCACGCCCATACTCTAGACGAATTAATTTGGGGACACAATACCAATTTCCGAATTACCCGGTTTTCCAGGGAGAATTATGCTTCGTTTTTTAATTCGGAAATTGGTATTGTGTCCCCAAATTGAGCGATTGACATTTGCAGGACCCTTTATTAGAATGCCATCGCGATTGGAGTTTCGCTGCCGATGAAATCGGCAGTCGAAAAGGAGGTAATAATGAGGAGAATCTTGGCGGTCATGGTATTTGTCTCTGTGTTGTTTGCGGGTGCGGCGCTCGCCTCGGGCGCCCCGACTAATTATTTGATCGTGGCCAAGGGGCATGGCCAGGGAAGCGCCGATCTGGATAATTTAGTCGCCCGCGCGGGAGGCGTGATTACGGCTAAAATCCCGGAGATTGGGGTCGTGCTGGTATCGTCCTTCAACCCGAACTTCCTCGCGGTCGTCACCGCGGACCTCCGGGTGCAGCAAGCTGCAGAAGACATCGAGGTGCAGTGGATCCCCAGGGAAAAGGTCGTCGAGGTCTCCGAGTCGGACCTTCAAATCACTGGCGTCAACTCCGAACCCTACTGGGGTTACCAGTGGAACATTCGTCAGATCCACGCCGATCAGACGGCCCTCAACGGCGACCAGGGCTGGGGCGTGATGCGGGCGCGGGTGGCGGTGCTCGATGCCGGGATCTGGAGCGGCCATCCCGACATCGGTCCCAACGTCAACCTAGCGCTGAGCCGGTCGTTCGTTCCTGACGAGCCCGGCATCGACCCGATCGTGTTCGGGTTCAACCACGGCACCCACGTCGCCGGCATCATCGCCGCGCCAATCAACAACCGTGGTGTTCAAGGTGTCGCTCCCGGCGCCGAGATTGTTGCCGTCAAGGTGCTGAGAAGCAATACCGGCAGCGGATCGTTCTCGTGGCTCATCGCCGGGATCATGTACGCGTCGGGCCCCGAGGTGCAAGCCGACGTGATCAACATGAGCCTGGGCGCCACCTTCGACCGCATAAACGCCGGCGGTGGTGGGGCAGGACCGTTGATCGCCGCGCTTAATCGCGCCATCACCCACGCCACGGCCGCAGGCACCCTGTGCGTCAGCTCGGCGGGTAATGAGGGGGTGAATCTCAACAGCCGGTTGTGGTCGATCCCGGCACAGTCGGGCAACGGCATGGCCGTCGCGGCCACCGGACCGTGCGGACAAGCCAACTTCGACCAGCCGGCCTCGTACACAAACTACGGCCAGTCGGTCATCAGCGTAGCCGCCCCCGGCGGCGGGACCTGCATTACCTCTGACTTTGTGCTCAGCCCGGCGGGACGCACCAGCAGCGGCGCTTGGCAGTACTTCTTCGCGGCCGGCACCTCGATGGCGGCGCCGCATGTTTCCGGCGTGGCGGCGCTGATTGTGGGCAAGTATGGCAAAATGTCCCCTGCTCGGCTCAAGGCTCTCATCGAGCAGAGCGCCGACGACATACTCAAGCCCGGCGCCGATCCCTATTCCGGCAAGGGACGGATCAACGCTCAAGAGGCGGTGCGCTAGCGCTGAGCCGTGGAAATCGCTGAACGACGGGGCCGGCTGAAGCCGGCCCTGATTCTTCTTCCTTCGCGGATCGGGAGATGATGGACCGGCACGTGGTATAATATAATATCGTCGAGCGATTCGTGGAGGCCCCATGAAAAGAATCCTTTTCGTTTTATCCATAATCCTGGCCGCCCTGTCGGCATGCTCGCCCCATTTCCACCTGGATCTCTTGGGTCGTGAGAACCTCGAGGAAATCCTCCTCGCCCCGAGCCCGGCCAAGGAGAAAATCTTGATGATCGACGTCGAAGGAGTGATTTCATCGACGCTGGACACGGGCCTCTTCTCCCGGGAAAAGAACGCCGTCTCCCGGGTCTTCGAGCGCCTCGAAAAAGCCGCCAAGGACCCCTGGGTCAGGGCGGTCATCCTGAGGCTCGACACCCCGGGCGGGGAAGTCACCGCGAGCGACATCATCTATCACGAGGTCCTTCGGTTCAAGGAACGGACGCATCGGCCCGTCCTCGGCCTGATGATGGGTATCGCGGCCTCGGGAGGCTACTATGTCGCCTCGGCCTGTGACGTCATCATGGCCCATCCCACGACCCTGACGGGAAGCATCGGCGTCATTTCCGTCTTCCCCAACGTCGAGCAGCTGATGTCGAAGATCGGCGTCAAGGTCAACGTCATCAAGTCCGGCGCAGCGAAGGATTCCGGGGGGCCCTTCCGGGACATGACGGAAGAGGAAAAGAAAATTTTCCAGGGGATCATCGACGAATACTACGACGACTTTCTGGACGTGGTGTCCAAGAACCGGAAGGACAGGATCCCGGCAGAAAAGCTCCGGACGATCGCCGACGGCCGGGTCTACACGGCCCCGCAGGCCCTCAAGCTCGAACTCATCGACGCCATCGGGTATTTCGACGACGCTTTCCACAAAGCCCTCTCCCTTGCTTCCCTCCGGAGCGCCAAGCTCGTCTCTTACACCTACTACCCGAAGACCAAGACCAATATCTACGCCGCGCGGCTCGGCGACTTCTCCCCGCTCGATACGAACGTCCTGGAATCCACTCTGGCGGCCCTGAAAACGGGCTTTTATTATCTCTGGCTGCCGCAGAAGCAGTGAGCGGTAAAAAGCACAACCCCCAGGAGCCGGTGGGCCTTGTCGCGCTGGGCGACGAAAAAATACATGCCGCTGAAGATGAAGGCCAGCAGAACCAAGAACCCGAGCCAGAACTGGAACGAGTCAAAGCCGGTCGACAGGAAATCCCGGTCTTTGGAAAAAGGCCAGAGGGCGGCCAGGATCAGGACCAACGCGGCATACAGGCCGAAAAGGAAAAACGCCCGGTGTTTTTTAGGAAAGATCAGCGCGAAAAGCGGACCGAGGAACCCGATCATGATGCCGCCGCCGGACCGCCAGAGCCCTCCTTCCGCAACCGCCATGACAGCCGGGGCCAGGACGAAGTACATTATGTGCGGACGACCCCGGTGGAGGGATCACAGGACCCGTTTCATCACCGAGTAGATGATCCCGTAGACCAGCAGGCAGAAGCTGATGTAGGACCAGGCGTACAGGTAGATGTCGGCGGTCCCCAAGCCGGAGATGAAGGTCAGCACGGTGAACAGGATGATCATGCCGGCGACGGCGGCAAGGAAGGCGATGAACCCGGCCCGGTGCTTGATCCGCATCATCCGCTCGTCGGTGCGTTCCTGCGAAGTGGGGGGGAAGAGGCCGTGGATCAAATTATTGAACGCGACGACGAGGCTGAGCTTGAGGATCAGCAGGTTCCGACCGATGACACCCGAAACGATCATCAGCGTCAGGGCGGCGAGTAGGATCAGGTCGTATTGCCGCGCGATGAAGCCCACGAAGCCCTTGGGGGCAGAGGGAGAAAGGATTCGCTCATTCATGATTTGTCTCCTTCAATTCGAATATCCGTTCTACCGGGCGTTCGAAGACCCGGGCGATTTTCAGGGCCAGAAGGGAAGACGGTACGTACCTTCCGGCCTCGATCGATATGATGGTCTGACGCGTGACGCCGACGCGTTCGGCCAACTGTTCCTGGGTCAGATCCAGCCTGGCCCGGTGTTCCTTGATGTGGTTGATCATTTCCTCAGTCACTTTGATCTCCTTCCGTACTGTTAGCATTGTAAAATCAAAATAACAATTTGTCAAGTATTATTTACATTTTGTATAGTTAGTATTACATTATAGGAGTTGGCACTTACAAGGGAAAGGAGACCCCGGCGGGGGCTACTGAGGACGGCGAATTCGAGGTAGCATATTAGCTCGCCATTTTCTATTACAAACCTTTTGCGAATTCAAGCCCCTGAGGAAGGGATCGCCTTCAACGGCGCGGTCAATGAGTTCCTCCATCCGGCTGCGGAAAAAAGGTAAAAAAATCAGCTCCTGACGTTTTCCTGCAAGACGCGTGGTTTCTGGCCCTTTTTAGCCAAATTCAGCTAAGAGAGCTTTGAAATCAGGATCTTCGTGAAGGGACACAAGATCAAGATCGCTTTTCACCCACTCACGGATGTTCTTGTATCCGCCCTCAAGCGCTGTTCTCAGGCAAGCAAGTGCTTTCTCCCTCTCCCCTAAAGCAGCATAGGTGCAGGCACAATTGTATCGGCCAAGAGGGTCCGTGGGATCAATCTGTAATAATTTGTCAATGGCAACGTAAGCTTTTTCCTTCTCTCCACGGTGGGCGTAGGCAGCCGCCATCCGGCTCAACGTAATGGCGTCGTCAGGATTCAATGCCAGTTTGCGCTCTCCAAGCTCGAGCAGTTTGTTTCGTGCCTGCTCCGCCATAGCCTCATTCCCCATTCTCGCGTACGTCTGGTAAAAACGGATATAGGGCTCTTCGCTATAAGGCTGATAGTTTACACATAGGGCTCTTTTTTATAGGTTAGCGCACGAAGGCGGGAGTCGGCCGATGAAACGCGGATCCGGAGGCGGATTGGACCAGAGCGCCCAGGGGATATAGTGCGAATTCTCCGCAACAATTGGGGACACAATACCCGGTTCCGAATTAAATTTCAAGGCAGTTTTTCCCCTGGAAAAACCGGTAATTCGGAAATGGGTATTGTGTCCCCAATTTGGATTCAGGTCCTTTTCAAACGGAAGAAGCTGAAGATATGCACGATGTTCGCAACCACCGCCGCGGACACAAGGACGTACATACCGGCTTCGAGCCGGTTCGTCGCGGCGAATAGGAATATCAGGAAAAGGAGCGCCGCCCGCGTCTCGTCCATCTCCCCGTGGCGATAGTCCTGCCTATAGTTTTTCGTAAGATAAAAAAGGCATATCTGGAGAAAATAAAGTCCCGTGCCCAGGAGGCCCAGGACGAGGAGGCTCAGGCGCCCGGAAAAGCGATAACAGCCGGCCGCATACCCGGCCATGATGAAGAACTCGTTGATCCGGTCGAGGAAAAGGTCCAGGTACCCCCCGAACCGGCTCTGTTGATCGCGGGCCCTGGCAAGCATGCCGTCGGCGCAATCGAAGATGGACGATACCTGGGTCAAGATCCCGCCGATCAGGAACATCGACGGCCGGCCCGTAAACAGGAAACAGGCGGCGGTTAGACCCATAAAGAAGGCGATGAACGTGACTTGATTGGGGGTAACACGCGTCCGGTAGAGAACCCGGACGATGAGCGAAGCCGCGGGCCGGTTGAGCCAGGCATTGATCCGAAGAAATCCCCGGGAGAAGAGGTCCTCCGGTTTCCGGGCCGACTTCAGATCGTCGAGCCTAACGGCGGATTCTCGGATAGATTTCCAGTCGGGCATATTCATAATCCTCGAGGGTATCGATTTCAGCCCAGGGCCGGCCCCGGGTGAAAGACAGCCCGAACGCACGGCTATCGTTCCCGCCGGCCTCCAAGATCCTCTCGAAGCCCTTCTCGAAATAGTGATGGAACTCGCCGTTTCGCTCAAGCTCAGCATAGATCCGGACGAGGTCGGATACGAGATTCCGGCTGATTTTATAAATTCCGATGGCTTCGCCCTGGCATTGCCGCGGTTCGAGTTCCTTGCTGATCTTTAGGAGACGGCCGTTCCGGGCGACGACCTTGACCTCCTCCGCGTCGAGCGGGATATCGGCGTCAACCGCGACGCCGTTCGGGTCGGGGCTGGATAGCAGATCGAGCAGGATGGAGCCCTCGAAAAGGACGTCGCCGTTGATGAGAATAAAATCGTCGTCCATGTCACGGAGGGCGAGACGGAGGGACGCAGCCGTGTTTGTAGAGGCATAGTTTTCGTTGACGACGCACGAGATCCGGTTGCCGTCCCTCTCCCGGGCCAAACGTTCGACCAGCGCCCGCCCGTAGCCGGTCACGAGCACGACGTCATGGATCCCCGCCGCTTTCAGGTTGTCGAGACAGAGCTCGAGGATCGTCCGCTCCCCGAACCTTAGCAAGCATTTCGGCCGGTCATCCGTCAGCGGGCGAAGCCGGCGGCCGTTACCGGCGCAAAGGACGATCGCTTTCATTTCTCAGACGTATATCAAAAGCCGCGCGACAAAGTCAAGATAAGTAGCGTCTTGTCATCAATTCAGAGCAGGCTGCTGAATAATTCCGGCGCCAAGAGCGTTATTTTTTAGCCTGCTTCCAAGCTTCGATGAACTTGACGGCCCGTTCCACCTGCCCTTGGACATCCTTCTCGCCCCTCTCTTTTGTGGCTTGCTTCGGGTCGCCAAGGCACCAGACTCCGTTGGAGGAAAGTTCGTGGCTGGCTCCTCTTTTCTTCGTCTCAACCGGAGCGGCAAAAAGAGACGTCCAAAGTTCCAGGAGCTCCGGGTTTGTCTTTGAGAGGGCCAAGAGCTCCTGCATTCTCGGCGTAAAATGAATATCGGGTTTTTCAGCCCGCTCCATCCTGACCAACCCAGGCTTCAGGTAGAGCATGTCCGAGGTTTCTTCGATTCCGGCATGCCAGTCAAAAAACTCCTCATCCTCCACCTGAATGGACCCTCCGTATCCGATGGCTACGGCCATGGCCTCGGTCTCCTGATTGATTTCGTGGATGATTTTTTGCTGGACGATGTTGTTCCCGCCGTGGGCATTAAAGAACATCAAGCGGCGGAAGCCGTATTTCAGCAGCATTTGCGCGCTCTCGAAGAGGACCTGGACCATGGTATCCGGCTTGATGCTGAGTGTCCCGGGAAATCCGGAATGGTATTCGCTGTAGCCGACAAGAAGGATCGGGGCGACCACAACGCCGGTCCGGGCTGAAATCTTCTCCAGGGCACCTGTGGCCAGGTAGTAATCCGTTCCCAGGGGAAGATGGGGACCGTGCTGCTCCGTAGATCCAAGGGGAATGATGACCATGTCGGAGGACTTGAGATATTCCCTGACATCCGGCCAGGTCATCTCCTGAAGGAAGAGAGGTTTTCCTTCTTGAGCGGACGAGAAGGCCGCGATGAAAAGGAAAATTGCCGGAAAGAGCCACAAAATTCGAGTTTTCTTGAGGACCGCAGAGCCTTTCATGAATGACCTCCTAATATCTCCCTACTGTACCTGGCGCTCGGCGGCCTCGACCGTGTTCAAGAGGAGCATGGTCACGGTCATGGGACCGACGCCGCCGGGGACGGGTGTGATGGCCTCGGCCTTCGCGAGCATGCCTTCGAAGTCGCAGTCGCCGGCCAGGCGGAAGCCCTTAGGCGAGGCGTGGTCGGGGACGCGGTTGACGCCGACGTCGATGACGACGCAGCCTTCGCGGATCATGTCGGCCGTGATGACCCGGGGGGCCCCCATCGCGGCGACAAGGATATCGGCCTGCTTCGTGAAGTTAGGCAGGTCCTTCGTGCCGGTGTGGCAGATGGTGACCGTGGCGTTGGCGCCCTTCTTCTTCTGGACGAGAAGGGCGGCCAGGGGCTTCCCGACGAGGTTGCTCCGGCCGCAGATGACGACGTGCTTCCCCTCGGGGCTGTAGCCGCTCCGGGTCAGCATCTGGACGACCCCGTAGGGCGTGCATGGGATGGCGCAGGGTTCGCCCCGGAGGAGTTTGCCGACGTTGACCGGATGGAAGCCGTCGACGTCCTTCTCGACCGAGATGAAGCTGATGACCTTATCGGGATTGACCCATTTCGGAAGCGGCAGCTGGACGAGGATGCCGTTAAACTTCGGATCGCGGTTAAGGCGATCCACCGTCGCCAGGACCTCTTCCTCCGTACTCGTCGGGAGGAGGCGGATCGTCTCCTCGAACATCCCGATCTCCTCGGCGCCCTTGGCCTTGGCCGTGACGTAGGAGAGCGACGCCGGATCCTCCCCGACCAGGACGACGCCGAGCCCGGGGGTGATGCCGCGGGCCTTGAGGCGGTCGACACGTTCCTTGAGTTCGACGCGGATCTGAGCGGATATTTCCTTGCCGTAGATGATCTTGGCGGGCATCAATGTCTCCTTTATCACTCCCAACGGGGCCGGTCCGGAGCATCCGCCACGGAATAAGCGGTAAGAAAGGCGAGCTTGACCACTTCGGTCATCTTCTTCGCGTTGATCTTGTCCGCCGTGTCCCCGGGCTGATGGGTATCGGCCTGGCCGCCCGTAAAGAAAAAGACGGACGGGACCCCGGCAAGAGCAAAGAAATAATGGTCGCTGTTGCCCAACATCGGAAACGACGGCAGCGGAACGACATCGAGATCCACGAAGCCGGCGCTCAAACCCATGATGGTGTCCGCGAAAGAGGGCGAGGGAAGCGAAAGATAGGCCATGAGGAGCCTCGCCGGGTCGTTCGTGATCCTGTCCGTTACCTCGGAACCCAGGCGCAATTCCTCGGCCGCCGCCCGGACCTCCTTCGGGGACGTATCGTGGCTGATCATATCGAGGTCGATGCAGGCGACGACCTTGCCCAGGGGGACCGGCTGGAACTTGATGAAAGCAAGGCTCCCCAGGAGTCCTTTCTCCTCGCCCGTCCAGTGGGCGAAAATGACGGAGCGGCGGGGCTTGACGGGGCTGATGGCAAACGCCCGGGCGGCCTGCAGGACCCCGACGGACCCCGAGCCGTTGTCGTCGGCGCCGTGGAACACATAGCCGTCCGCGGTCATCCCGACATGGTCCAAGTGCCCGCCGATGACGACATATTCCTTCTTGAGCTCGGGGTCCGACCCTTCGACGATGCCGAGGATATTGGCGCTGGACATTGCCTTATGGGCCACATCGACCTCGATCGACATCGTCAGCCCCGAGAAAGCGAAAGATGCCGGCCGCAATTCGGCATCGATCAGCCGCTTCGTGTCGCCGAATGACCTTCCGGCCGCCCCGAACAGGGCATCCGCGATTCGCGGGGAGGCCCAGAACGTGGGCGTCATGGGATCGGCCGCCGTGAGAGCAGGCGAATAGACCCTGTTGCTCGCGGACGGGATCCTCGCGTCCCGGCGATAGCCTTCACGGCCTTCGCCCTCATCCCATGCCTCGTCGGCGACGATGAGCGCGAGCGCCCCCTTACGGGCGAGGAGCCTGGCAAGATTTTCGACCGGCGTTCGCCGGCCTGCGAAACGGGCCCAATTTCTGGGATTGGTGAATACCGTGTCCCCGCTTTCGCCCCGCGGCTTGCCCGCGGCGACGAGGACGATGCGGTCGCGGACGTCGATCCCGGCGAAATCATCGTAGCCCAAGTCCGGGGCCGAGATGCCATAACCGGCGAAAACGACGCCGCCTTTGAAACTCCCTCTTTCATTCGCGCCCATCCCGCAGGAGAAATCGCCGCCCATGACGAACGTCCTGGTCACGTTCGGGGATTGGACTGCCATGCTTGTCCCCGGGCCATAGGTCTTGATGATCATGGGGAGGCTCTGCTCATAGGACCGCTCTCCCGGCGCCGCGGCATCGCCCAGGGGCGCTACGCCCCAGGATTTATAAAGGCTCCGGATGTAGCGGCGGGCGATGGTTTGGCCCTTGCTCGGGGTATCCCTCCCCTCGAGCTCGTCCGCGGCGATAAATTCCAGGAAGCTCGCGGAGTCGACGGGATTGATGCTGTCGAAACCCGGCCTCATTTTATCGGGGACGGGCCGCCGCTCTTCGTTGGACGACGCAAAGCCGAAGAGACCGAGGGCCAGGAAAAGAAGAAGCATCGGTTTAAGCTTGAGGACGGCACGCATATAAACCTCCGTATCCGCG
>Ga0315291_10002545_pt1 | contig 23834 bp, 18 predicted proteins | sample YL17G12_20_MG_FD_203070 | JGI IMG/M metagenome (GOLD analysis project Ga0315291, IMG submission 203070) | Sediment microbial communities from Yellowstone Lake, YNP, Wyoming, USA - YL17G12_20 | ecosystem: Environmental > Aquatic > Freshwater > Lake > Sediment | place: USA: Wyoming | collected... | reverse complement strand
CGCCGATCCGTTCCAGGACATCGCCGCGCTCCAGCCGAACCGGCGCGGACCCAATGGTGAGCCATGGCACTGGATCCTGGCTTCGCTGTCGCGCCACCCGCTGGAGAAGGCGACCTATCAGTGGGACGAGTGGGTCGAGAAGATGAACGGCCCCCTGCCCGGCGACGAGGCCGCGGCGGTAGACAAGCTTATGGCGCTGGAGGGCGTTGACCTCAAGGGCCCGATGGCCGGAGCCGCGAACTACTTCGTCTCCGCCGTCTCGGTGCCGATGGCGCTGGCGCTCGGTTGGTACGACCCGGCGGCGCCGGAGGTGGACTGGGGGGCGCTGCCGCCCACTGCTGTATTCGACGTGGAGGGCTGGGCGACAATGCGGTCCGGCTGGGACCGCGGCGCCACCGAAGTCACCTTCGCGTCGGGGGTGCGCGACCATACCGCGCGCAACAAGCCGAATCACCTCACCATCGTCAAGGGCGGGCGCTATCTCCTCGGCACGCCGTCGCTCCTGACCGACGACGGCTACAACACCGGCGCCTGGGCCAACACTGTGGTTATTGACGATGACTGGAGGCAGCAGTGGACGCTGAACCTCCAGCACCCCCGCGACGGGGAGCATGTGGTCATCAACCGCTTCTCTCCGCTCACCTTCACCTACATCTCCCGCGACCGCGCGGCTGTTGGCTACAAGCCGGCCGAACAGGGGTGGGGCGGCGGACTTGATCTGCACGGCCATACCGAAACCATCTTCATGCAGGAGGGTCGCCTGCTCGCCTACCAGACCTGGCCGGCGCTCGATTACGCCGCCGGCGACGCATCGAACGCCTGGCCGGTTGACAAGGTCTCGAAGCTCGACCGGCAGGTCGTGTTCGTCAAGCCTGACCTGGTGGTGGTGTACGATCGCGTTACGCTCGGGCCGGCCGGGCACGAAACGGCGTGGGTGGCGGCCACCGGCAGCGGGCTGTCGCTCGACGGTGACCAGTTCCGCGTCCAGAGCGGCTCCGAGTTCCTCACCGGCCGCGTGCTGCTGCCGGAAGAAGCGGTCCCATCCGCACCTGAGCCGCAGGTGGTTGGCTACTACTGGAAGGATCAGAAGCTCCTGCGAATCACCCCGGCGCAGCCCTCCGACACCGTCGAGTACCTTGTGGTGATGCGCGCCGGCGGGGGCGACGCGCCGCTGCCGGAGACCGTCCTGCTCCGCGATGACGCCACCGCAGGCCTACGCATCGCGAGGCCCGATGGCTCGATTGAGGTAAGGTTCAACCGTTGCGGTCCGGTCGGCGGCATGGCGCTGGTGACATCTCGCGTCAAGTCGCAGCGATACGACCTGCGCGAGGCAATCGAGGACACCTACTGCAACTGGAGCGCCGACCCGCGATACCAGATGTGGGTCAGCGACCCGCGCCTTACCTTCGTCGTCCCGCCAGCAGATAGACGGTAGGGACGAAGAGAAGCGGCCGAGAGTCGAGACCACTCTCGAATCTCGACTCTTCGCCTCTACCCGCTCGCGCCCCGCCCCAGCTGTGCTTGCAGCGGGGTCCAGTGCCGGACTGGTCTGGGCTTCCTCGCAGGTGGTGTCTCGCCCGTCAGCGTAGAGAGGAAGTCATGCATGGCTCGCGCAACGCTCCGCAGTCCTACACTATCGTCACGGGCGCCGGTCGGCCGGGCTTCGTCGAGGAGTTCTACGCGGCCGTACCTGACTCCTGGCCGGTGATCGCGGAGCAGAACCCCACTGGACGCCGGCACTGGGACCAGCTGAACCGCGACTTCGCGGAGTTCCAGTTCGCATTGGCCGATCCCGAGACAGGCCAGTACGTGGCTGTGGGGAGCAGCATTCCAGTGCTCTGGGAGGGCGATCTCGGGGACCTACCCGAGGAGGGCTGGGACTGGGCGATGACCACGGGCATCGCTGACGGGGAAGCCGGCCGGGTCCCGAACATGCTGTGCGCACTCTCGATCACTGTTCCCGTCCAGTTGCGCGGCGGGGGCGTGAGCTACCATGCCGTCCACGCGATGTGCGAACTCGCGCGGGCGCACGGGTTCGGCGACCTGATCGTCCCCGCGCGGCCGAGCCTGAAGCATCGCTACCCGCTGATTCCCGTTGATCGCTACATGTGGTGGACCACCGCGGAGGGACTTCCCTTCGACCCGTGGCTTCGCGTCCACGCCCGCCTCGGGGGCCGCATCATCAAGTCCTGCCCTCGCTCCGAGACCACCATCGCACCAATCGCCGACTTCGAGAAGTGGACGGGGATGGTCTTCCCGGAGAGTGGCAGCTACGTGGTCCCCGACGGCATCGTCCCCGTGGAGATCGACAGAGAGACCGGCCTCGGCACCTACGTCGAGCCGAACGTGTGGATGCACCACGACCTGCGAGCTACCTGACCGAATCGGCAGAGTGGGCACGCGCTGGTGCGGACGGCCTCTCCCCCGAAACGCTCTGACGGGCGCCGATCGGCTGCCCGCCCCGAGGCGGGGCGACTCAGCTATGATGCGCCTGCTACGCGGCCTTCAGGCCAGGTCTTGGAGCCCACACCGAGGGAAGCCGTGCTGTCCAGAAACCCATCTTGGCTCCCAGGGTGCTCGTGTAGCCTCTTGTCCTTGTCAGGGGCCCGTGGAGCCGGCCTGACACTACGCAGCCAACCGGTATGCTGTGGTTCGAGTGTCCGGGAAGAGCCGGCACTCGATGATCCCGGAGACACACTTCGCGGAGAGTGCGGGCTTGTGCCAGCATTCTCCACGGTGGACGGTCTCCGGCACCGCGCCGCCCAGCGCCGTGTGGCCTCGATAGTGGTTGCAGTAGAGCTCAAAGTCGACCAACAGGTCGGCCAGGTGATCCAGGCCTCGGATGACTGGAACGCGCCTCAGCCACTCCTGCTTCAGGGTGAGGATCGCACGCTCGGCAACGGCAATGGAGCTCTGCTTCCCGACCGCGCCGAAGCGTTGTCTGACATCCCATTGGCTCAGCAGACTCCGGAACACGTCGCTGACGAAGGCACCCGGCCCGGTCCGGCCGGCGGAGGCGTCCCACTGCACCCCGCCATCCAGAACGGGGCGAGCGAGAGAAGTGCGAGCGCAGCTCGCGCGAGCCAGTGCGAACGGACCGCGGGCACCACATCACCTCATCCTCTCAGTTCGACACCGCCCGCGCCCATCAGCCTGGCGCTCTCCCCTCAGGCCCGCACGCTCCGCGCTCAGGTCCGCTGCCGGCGCAGCCACCGCGTCAGGGGGTAGGGCTCCCCCACCATGGTGATGCCTTCGGCCTGCGCGATGCGCTCGAACCGGTTGACCAAGGCCTCCCGCGAGGCGCGCGTCTGCTTGCCCAGCATCGCCTGCGCGTACATCACGGGGAGGCGTGCCACCTCTACCCGGTGCTGCAGGATGGGGTCGCCCGCTGCGGCCGCCTCCGCCCGGTCGAACAGCTCCGCCGATCGCGCCAACACCTCCGGCGTCAGGTACCCGATCTCCGGCGGCGCGTAGATGCGCACGTGCAGGTCGGGCCGGGCCGCCATCTCCTTGTGGATCAGATCAATGTAGTCGCGGATCGGCGTGGCGGCCGGGCCGTAGTAGCCGGCTACGAACTCATTGATGGCGCGGTCGGTGTCGTAGCTCGGATCCCACAGCGTCTTCGCGATCACGTAGGAGCGCAGCTCCGCCAGCTCTCCACCCGGCGAGAAGTAGTTCGCCTCTTCGTAGACGCCGGTCACTGAGTTCGCGATGAAGTGCTCGATGTTGGGCTTCAGCACGTAGAGATTGGGGAAGGGGAGAATGCAGTGCGCGTAATTGATCACGTAGTCCCAGATCCAGAGCCGGTCCGTGACCTTCGCCCACGCCTCGAGGTCCTCCCGGAAGGAGGCATTGTAGGGATCGCTCTCCAGGGGGTGGACGAAGCAGCACTCGATGTTCGAGAGTCGCACCACCACATTCGGACGGGGGCGCACATAAGCCGGCGGCTTCCGGCTGTACTGGTAGGGCAGGACGTCGATCAACTTGTCCGGGTAGTCCTTCGCCATCTCCTCTGCGATGGCATTGGCGAAGTGCAGGATAGGGCCCATCTGGCTCCCCTCGCGCTCCGCCAGCGCGGTGCAGCGCGCGCACTCGCAGAAGTTGTACCAGTCGTTCTGCGAGACGGAGAAGATGCCGGCCTCGGGCCACTCGCGAATCCACTCGCGCAGCGTCGCGGTCGCGATCTGCAGCACCTCCGGATTGGTCAAGCAGAGCTGTGACCGGTCCGGGCCGACGCGCTTCCCCTTGACCTCCGAGTAGTACTCGGGATGCGCGGCGAAGTAGTCTCCCGGCGGCACCAGCGCGTTGAAGGTATGTACGAACCCCCGGTAGAGGACCGTGCCGCCGCGTGCCTCGTCTGCGTCAGACCACTGCCCGTTGAGCTTGTTGCGCACGGCCCAGTCCGCGTCGCGCGCGCAGACGTAGTCCGTGGTCCGGTATTCCAGGGGCGGCACGTAGCGCCGCTCGATCTCCGGGAGGTCGAAGGTCCCTGACTCCGGGAGGACCGCACAGTCCGGCGCCAGCCAGCGACAGCCCAGGTAGTCCTCCAGAAAGGTGGGGACCGCATAGAGCACACCTCGCCGGTTGCCGGCCAGGACCAGCGCCGGCCCCTTGCTCTGGAGGTGGATCCCCTCCTCGCCCAACGCGGCGAAGTCCACGGAGAGGCCCAGCCGGCCCAGGAGCTCGCACTTGCCCACCACGATCGGCGCCCGGTCTCCGACCTCTTGCTCGGCGAAGAGGGGAAGCGTCTGCCCGGTGATCTGCGCAAGGTGCGCGCGCAGCTCGGCCGCCGCGTGCCGCTCTTGTACCGTCGCCGCCTGCGGGATCGCGATCACGTGTGTCGCCGCGCTCACCTGCTGTCCGCCGATCTTCACCACACCCCTGCCCATGGCCGCCTCTCCTCGTGCTGCTCAGACGCCGCCGGGCCTCTTCTCCACCGGCGCGTACGCTTCCCCCCGCGAGGCGGGAGGCCCGCGCGGCCGGGGAGCGAAGTAAGCGGCAGAGCGCAGATTCCCCGAGGAGACAAGGATGACGGAACGACCCTGTGACATCGTGGCCTTCGGCGCCCATGCGGCCGATGTCGAGTTCTCCTGTGGCGCGGTGCTGGCCAAGCACGCGCAGCGGGGAGACCGGGTGGCGATCATACACCTCACGCTCGGGGAAGCTGGCCACCCCAAGATGTCGCTGGCCGACTATGCCGAGCAGAAGAAGGTGGAGTGCCAGCAGGCCGCAGAGACGTTGGGGGCCGAGGTGCGCTGGCTGCCCTATGCCGACGCGGCGCTTCCCGCCACTCTCGAGGTCGAGCTGGAGGTGTGCGACCTCATCCGCGAACTGCGACCTCGCATCGTGCTCACCCACTGGCGAGGGAGCTTCCACCGCGACCACGTGCTCTCTCACCACCTGGTGATGCGCGGCGTGGCGCTGGCCCGCTCGGCTTCGTGTCAGCGCGCGCTTCCGCCACATCGCGTTACTAGCGTCTTCTTCCCGGAGAACTGGGAGGACCCGCAGGACTTCCGGCCGGAGGTGTACATCGACGTATCGGAGAGCTATGAGAGGTGGCTGGAGGCGGCGAGCAAGTACGCGCTCTTCCGCGGCGAGGTAGCCTCCTTCCCGTATCGCCAGTATTACGAGTCCCTCGCCTTCATCCGGGGCGCGGAAGCGCGCTGCGGCCGCGCCGCCGCGCTGATGCGCTCCGCGGAGGTCTGGAAGACGGCGCAGGGGCACCTGGACTGAGGGGGAGCGACGGCTCATGGACCTGCGACTGCGGGAGTACCACCCCTGCGACGTGCGGGAGGTCGTTGCTCTGTGGAACCGGTGCCTTCCCGCCGACCGGATCACGCGGGAGATCTTCGAGGAGAAGATCCTGCTCGACCCCAACTTCGACCCCGCCGGTTGCGGTGTCGCCGAACTCGGTAGCAGCACAGTTGGGTTCGCGCATGCCCTGACACGGCGCACGCCGCTGCCGTGGGGGTTCGAGTCCGCGTTCGAACGCGACCGGGAGGTGGGCTGGGTGTTCGTGCTCTTCGTGCACGAGGCCCACCGCCGTCAGGGCATCGGGAGTGCGCTCCTGCAGGAGGCGCTCGAGTTCCTCAAGGCGAGGGGCGTGAAGAAGGTCGTCCTCGCCAACTACGCGCCGAACTATGTGCTGAGCGGCGTGGATACGGAAGCCTACCCGGGCGCGCGGGAGTTCTTTGCCCGCCACGGCTTCGAGGTCCAGGGACAGAGCTTCGGCATGGGGATCGACCTCCATGGCTTCCGCGCGCCGCCGGAGGCCGCGGAAACCGAGCAGGCTCTCGCGCGCGAAGGCATCGTCGTGGAATCTTTCAGCCGGGATCACCTCCTGCCCACGCTCGCGTTCCTCCGGGAGTGCTTCCCCAGCTGGCTCTCGCTGTTCACGGAGAAGCTCCAGCGCGGTGACGACCACCACGAGATGGTGATCGCGCGGCAGGAGACCCAGGTGATCGGCTACTGCCAACGCCGCTACGGGCACCACGCCGAGCGCACCGGCCCCTTCGGCGTGAGGGCCGAGTTTCGCGGGAAGCGGATCGGGACGCTGATGCTCTACCACCTGCTGGAGCGGATGGCGCAAGAAGGCCTTCGGTTCGGCTGGTTCGCGCAGACCGGCGAACGCCAACGCCACTACTACGAGCGCGTCGGCTATCGCGTCATCCGGACGCACGTAGGCATGAGCAAGCGGTTGTAAAGGCGTGCGCCGCCTGTGCGTCCCAGTAACCCCATCCGGGCAGTCCCGGGCGGTTTCCTTCCTCGCTGAGTCGGTGCCATCCTTGCCCTCATGAGTACCGCTTCGAGCTTCCTGTCTACGGCTGGATATGTCCTGGGCGCCGTCCGGGAACTCGCCCGTTGCGCGCTCCGATTCGGCTGGGCGCTGCTGCCGAAGGCCGTGCTCGCCGGGCGTCTGCTGGCTGCAGAGAGCCAACCGGCCGTCGCTCTGAACCACGCTAGTGTCAGCGGCAAGCACCGCCGCCGCCAGCTTCCGGTAGCGGCGGATGGTCCTCCGTGAATGTCTCAGCTCCCGATAGACGGCGCGCACGGACTGGCCGGCACGTAACCGATGCACGATGTCCACGATGATTCGCACACTGAGTCGCTCCATATCTCCTGCTGCCCAAATCCCGAAGGTCAGGAGGGAATGCCTTGTGGCAACGACCCAGCACCGCCTCGGAGGGGTGGTACCCACCCCCGATCACGGGTGGTACCCGCCCCCGGCGATCAGGCGGCACACATGGGGCGGCTATGGCCGGTACACTCTAACCCGGCGGCCAACACGCGGGAATCTGGCCGGGTCGGCTATCCCCCTAGACTCCAGCCGCGGTAGTGCGACATCATCGTCGCCAGAAGGGATCCGCTCGAGGCGTTCAAGGCAACCCGGGGCACACACTAAGCGGGAGCGGCGGAATCAGATCAGCGTTGACTGCCGGCTCCAATGAAAACGTACGTTTGTGGCATGAGAAGATGCTATGGCATTTGTCAAGCGGCCTGAGGCACCGAACTGCGTGTCATGAGACGGTTGGTTTCGTAGTCCGGATCAAAGGGCCGGCCCGTCTTGAGGACGGCGAAGATGATACGGAGCAGCTTGCTCATGCAGGCGATGATTGCTGCCTTGGGGCGCTTGCCCTCGGCCAGTTTTCGGAGGTAGTAGTGTCGCAGGACGGGGTTGTGATTGCGTACCGAGAGGGCGGCCAGGTAGAGGGCATGGCGCAGGGCAGCGGGCCCACACTTGGATAGCTTGACCTTCCCCGCGAAGCGCCCTGACTGCCGGAACCGGGGATTGAGGCCAGCGAAAGCGATCGCTTGGGTGTCCGTGTCCAGTTGCTCGACGGGGAGTTCAGCCAGGATCACCGGGACGGTAGCGGCGCCGAGGCCCTCGATGGTGAAGAGCAGATTCCCCTGCACTTGCTCCGCGATGGTCGTCTCCAGCGCCGCGAGACTGCGCTGCAGCTGGCGGATCGCTGCCACCAACTGCCGCACCACCACGGCGTCGGTTGCGGTACCTTGCTCTCCTGGGATGGATCTGGCTGACGCCACCAGACGGTCGGCCCGCAGCTTGCCCACCCGGCGTGTGTTGGCTTTCAGTTGTGCCACTCTGTCCGGCCGGACCTGTGCCAGCATTCCTCCGAGAGGGTATCGATCGAGCACGGCCAACGCGCCGTAGCAATCGAGACGGTAGAACCCGCGCTCCACACTGGGGTTGACGCGCTCCAGCAAGCTGCGGAGCAGGTTCACCTGAGCCACCAGGCTCGTCAGCAACGTGTGGCGGCTGCGAGTGAGCCGGGCCAAAGCTGCTTGCTCTGCAGCCACCGTTGCGCGAGGTCGGAGGGCTCGGCAGTAGCGAGCCAGGATGACGGCATCGACCCGATCGGTCTTCGTGCGCGCCATCAACACCTTGGCGAAGTGATGGCTGGAGCGAGCATTGACCACGCTAACCGTAAAGCCAGGCCGGGTCCGCAGGAACGCTGCCAGCCGGTGACCGTAGTTGCCGGTGGCCTCCAGGCAGACGTGCAGATCGAGGCCGTCGGGCAGCTTCGCCAGTGTGGTCAGCAGGCTCTCATAGCCAGCCGCATCATCGGTGAATTCGAAATCCTTCGTCCGCAGCTCGCCGTCTCCGTCCACCACCGCCGCGATATGGCGGCCTTTGCTCACGTCGATCCCCACGTAGTACTGGCGCATTCTCCTTGCCTCCACTATCATGGACGTGCGGTGGCCGGGGCCTCCTGGCTGCTCAGCCGTAACCCTCACTCGGCTCAATGTGTGGTCGTCTGCCACAAGATGCTCGATCTGGGCTTGAGGCTGGGCCGGGAGCGACGTTCTTCTGAGTTGGGTCAAGGCCCGAGTCGGATTAGTGTCGTCTCCCGGCTCACCGCCTCTCCCCACTTGCGTAACGGCCACTCCCCAATCCTGCATGAGGCCACCACCACTATCCATGATACGAGTCGGATTACCCCTACCTGGCGGTGATAGGCCGTGCCGCGGGCCTGAGCTTCGTCACCGAAGCCGGATCCAATCAGCCTGCGAGGGATCTCGATAAGCTGAGCACCGACTCGTTCATTCTGATCTCCATCCCCGAGAACGGCGCCGGCCTCTTCGTCGGGCACTTCAACACCCCCGGCACCACCGAGCCGTTGGCCGCCGACAAGGAGCACCCGGGTGAAACCTTGAAGCGGCCGCTGCCGGCGCAGGTGTTGATGAGACAGGTGCGCGCCGCCGGGGGCGTTTTGATCGACACCCACCCCCTTTCCCCGGCCTACCAGCTTCACTGGATGGGTGCGACGGAGGCCTTCTCCGACTCGGTGCTGGGCCAGTGCGCCGATGCCTTTGATATCGGCGGCTATGGGGATGAAGCCCGCTATGCCACCGAGCTGCTCTAGTTCGGGATCCTGAACCTGGGGAACAGGGTGTCGGTCAACAGCTATACCGACTCGACCCTTGAGCGCCCGGATTCGGACACCCCGGGCGACGGCCGGGTGTACTGCCAGGCCGGAAACCTGACCTATCCCGGGGTAGTCGACGCGATCCGCAAGGGCCGCACCTTCGCCACCGACGGGGGGCCGGTCTTCCCCTTCTTCACCATCGACGGGCAGTATCCCGGCGCCACCCTCCGCGCCGACGGCAAGACCCACGCCGCGCGCCTCGAGGTGCACAGCCTCTATCCGCTGCGGGTCGCGCAGATCTTCCGCAACGGCGCACTGGTGCGCAACTTCGAGGTGGCGGGCCAGGGCGGCGAGGTGGTGCTCACCGCCGAAGTGCCCGAGGGGAAGGAGAGTTGGTATGCGGCGCGCGTCGAGGACGAGCAAGGCCACTGGGCGCTGACGAGCGCGATCCGCTTCGAGCCCGAGAAGCGCCCGGCGCGGGGGCCCGCCTCGGTGGTGATCTTCGAGATCGCCAACTTCAAGCGCTTCCCGAGCCCGTTGAGCCTGAACTTCTCCGCCCATCTCATCCTCACCGTCTCGCCGGACGACCACCTGCGAGAGGTGGTGCTGACAAAGGACGGCGAGGTGGTGAGGCGCTTCGATCCCGCCCAGGGCGATGAGCTGCCCGGCGGGAGGATCCCGGTGACGGAGATGCAGCAGGACGTGGAGTATGAGCCCGGTTGGATCTGGTATCCCTCTCCCAAGCAGGCGGTCCATTTCCAGATGGACTGGCCGGTGAAGGAAAGCGGCTGGTATGCGGTCCGGGCGATCACCGCCAAGGGCCGAGAGGTGACCTCGGACGCGGTCCACTTCGACGCCAGCGCCCCCAACAGCTCGTCGCTCTGCTCCGCCCGCCTGCTGGGCCAGGACACCAGCTTCGAGCTGCGGGGATACGGAGAAGCGGGCCCGCTCTCGGATGTCGCGTCCGGGAAAGGCAGTGGTGACTTCTGGTACACCACTAACTGGTGGTGGGAGGCGCACGCGAAGTATGGCCCGACGAGCTATCACACAGGCGCCGGCGAGAACAGGGCCGCGGCGAAGAAGTTCCGCAGCCGGCCGTAGCCGGGCAAGGGCGCCCCTCGCAGCAGCGCGTATGAAGTCGCTGGGGGAGGTCCGACCGATGCCGGCCGGGCAGAGGTCGTGGTGGACGTATTCGATCTGCCCCAGCCCGGGTGAGCAATGAAGGCCTGCTCTCCTCGCCACCGAATAGGTGCTGCAGACGACATTGCCACAAGGATGTCGGAACTGTGAGCCTGATCAGAGCGGACTTCCACGTGCATACGACGCTATCCGATTGCGCCAGCCGCGAGCATACGCCCGACCGGGTGCTCCAGGAAGCGCGGGAGACGGGACTGGAGGCGCTCGGCATCAGCGATCACATCTCTGGCCCTGACGATCTGAGGAAGCCGAAGGAGCTTCGGGCACAGCTGCCCGAGAGACTCAGCGATCTGCGCATCCACGGGGGCTGCGAGGCGGAGATGCATGGCCCGACCGAGCCGACGATCGACGCCGACTACGCCGCACAGGTGGACTTCGTGATCATGGCGACAAGCCACCTCTACTACCTTGGTGACGAGGTGCTGAACGGCCTCGGCGAGCGGGAGTTGCTCGGGCTGATGCTGGATCTCATGGATGGAGCTATCGAGACGGGGTGTGCGGACATCATCGCGCATCCGTTTCGCGTCAATGGATGCCGCTTCGGTCTCGCCGACCTGGTTGCCGCGCTGGACCGCGACCGGCCTATGCAGACCGCGCGGAAAGCCGCCCGGGCCGGGATCGCGATGGAGTGCAATCCGGCGTTCCTACGGACGGCCCCTGACGCGGCACAGTGGCTGTTCCGGTCGTTCCTGGAGGCGTGGTGCAAGCTCTCGATCGGGAGCGACTCCCACTACCCCGGAGGCATCGGGTGCCACGGTCCGGACTTCGCCACAGAGGATGAGCTACGCACCATGGGGCTCAGCGAGGGCACCCTATGGGTGATTGAGGACAGGGTGACAGCACGCAGACGTTGCCGCTGAGGCCGGTCTCTCCTCTGCCGCAGTCAGCCGCCAACGGGGCCCAGCAGTGGGAGGCAGAGCGCCCAGACCGCCCGATTCACGAGATCGCCGCCGATCAGCCCTACCGCCAGCGGCACCGTGGCGCGGTAGAGGCGCAGTCCACCATAGCGCGTCACCAGCACCTTCGCCAGCCAGCCCATGAAGAACGGCATGTAGAACCATTGCATGCCCCAGCAGTTCGCCGCCAGGAATCCCACCGGGTGAAGTGGCCACCACCAGAACCGCGTTGGCCGGTGATCTTCGACGAGTACACCAGGAACCGCGACGTCTGGCGGTGCCCCAGCGGGCTGACAACAGAGGCTTACACGGTCAACCCGTGCATCCCGGACTGGTTCACGGCCATGAAGAATTTTGTGGCCGCGGGCTACAGCACGGGGTCCGGGGCCGCGTGGCCGCCATCCAGTCGCGGGATCGCTGGTTCACCTTCCCGAAGTTCCAGGAGAGCGCTCGCTACAGCGCGGGGCGGCTCCGGGACGCTGGTCTGGAGGAAGTCGAGATCCTCCAGGCACCAGCGGACGGAACGAGCATATTCGCCGACTGGATGATGCCGCTGGCCTGGGAGGCGGACCATGCCACCCTCGACGTGGTCGCGACCGATGGCAACGTGCAGCGCGTTGCCGACCGAGCGCAGACGCCCCAATGCCTCGCCATGTGGAGCGCCCCGACGCCCCTGGAGGGGGCGGAAGGCGAACTGGTCTGGATAGCCGATGCCTCCGACCCCGCGGACTATCCGCCTGAGGGGATCCGCGGCAAGATCGTGTTCACCTCTGCGAGTCCGCACCGAGCGAAGTGCGTTGTCTCGGGGCGAGGCGGCATTGGCATTCTGTCCGATCTGCCTCGAATGCCCGAGGCGGTCTCCTGGGTCAACTCCTGGAGCGACAATCCGGGAGGCTGGGCCTTCCACGCCAGTGATACCCCGGGCTGGGCCTTCCTGATCTCGCCGAATCAGGGCGACGAGCTGAGAACGCGTCTGGAATCGGGGGAGAGGCTGCGGGCGCGCGCTCATGTCAGGTCCCGTCTCGGCGTGGGCGAGCTGCCCACGGTCACCGGGGTGGTCCGCGGGAGCACTGACGAGGAAGTGCTGATGCTTGGGCACCAGTTCGAGCAAGGGGCGATCGACAACGCCTCGGGCGTGGCGATCATGGTCGAGGCAATGGGGGCGCTCCGTCGGCTGATCTCCGCGGGCAGACTGCCACCACCGAAGCGCACCATCAGATGCCTGTTCGTGTCGGAGTGCTACACCACGTTCTACTGGACCGCGATGAGTCCGGCTGCGCGCAGGACCATTGCTGCCGTCTGCCTCGACTCACCTGCCGGCGACCCACGGCTGATGTCGAAGCCGCTCACGATCCACGGCAGTCCGCACGCCAGCATGAGCTACACCGACTCGCTGCTGGCGGCGATCGCCCGCCAGGCCATGCCGTCGCTGCCGGGCTACCCGTGGGAGGGCATGGGGTCGTTCTCGGCGACCGACAATCTGATCGCAGACCCAAGCATCGGAATCCCCTGCCCGTGGCTGGGTGCGCACAGCCGCACCTGGCATACGTCAGCAGATACAGCGGACCTGCTCGACCCGAGGCAGATGGCCGTCATTGCCCAGATCACAGCCGCCTATGTCTACGCCATCGCGACTGCCGATGGGGGCCGCGCCGTGGATCTCGCGCACCTGGCAGCCGCGCGCGGCAAGGCGGCGCTTGCGGCCGCGGGGGCCGCAGAGATCGAGAGGGTCAGGCGCGCCGACCTCCGCGACTCGATGGTGCAGCTGGCATACCTGGCTGACCGCCAAGCTGATGCCATTGGCTCCGTGCTCAAGCTGGTCGACCGCGTGCACCTACCGGCCATTCGCCCGCTGGTTCGCGGCCTCCAGAGCGATCTCCGACGAGCGGGCCGGGCGGAGGGGGACGCACTCGCGCGGAAGGTCGGGAGACCGAAGCATCGACCGGCGCCCCCAGACCTGGACGTGGCGCTGTCGGCCATCCGACCCCGCCGGCTGGTGCCTGGTCCGGTGACGCTGGACCGCGTGCCCTTGCCTGAGCGCGGCGGCAGGCCGGACCCGCGCTGGTCGTCCGCGCTGTTCTCGGTGCTGAACTGGTGTGATGGGAAGCGCTCGTTGGCGGGAGCATGTCACCTTGCGGCCATGGAACTGCGCGGCGAGCGGACATCGACTCCCGACGAACTGGCGAAGGAGATCGACCCAAGTGCGGAGGGCATGCTGGAGTACTTCGAGTTCCTTCGCAAGCACGGCTACATCGAATGGTAGTGTGGCAGGAGGCAAGCACCTGCCGGGCGGGCGAGGGCCAGGGTCCTGGTGGATATGCTGATCTCAGATGCATCGGGCTGCCACAGCCGGCTGAAGCCAGCGGTCCCGTTTGGGTGCTCGTGAGATCGCCGAGACCGGGCCCAGAAGTCGGATTGGCTGCCCACAGCCGTCGGTAGCGGTTCCACCGTCGCTTGATATCCGCACCGGTCTCAGGATCGCCCAACAACGACCGCCCCTCCCAGATTGGCGAGATTGTACAAGATCCCGCGTACGCCGTCCCTATTCCCTCTTCTCTCTCTTGGTCTAGCATTGTGAAGCCTGGCGGCGGCGCCCTTCGTCACCGGATTGGGTCTTGCACCTCGACGTGCGTGGAATGCGGCCTAGAGCAGAAGTGGAGTCCGCCGACTGTGCCTGGCCCGGTAGGACGGCCGGCACTAGCCCGTCGGCGGACGGGGGACCAAGGGGACGAGGAGGATGTGATGAGCAGGACGTGCCAGCACCGTGTCGCCGACCCTTTGGTGTGCCGCCCGTAGGCCAAGGCAGTAGTGGCATCGCCCGCGCGTAGGGGTGCACGCCATGCGCCGGCAGGCGATGAGCTTCGTGGCCGCTGTCAGAGGTGAGCGGAAGCCGATGTGCGGGGCGGCGGAAGCATCAGAGGATCTGCGGGTGTCTCGCCAGTGCACCAGTCTGCTCAAGGCCGGCCTGGCGGAGCAGAAGAGGCCGAATCAGCGGGAGGTGAGCGTGCCAGTGAGATTCCGGAAGGTTCTGGTCGCAGACGAGAGGTACGAGTCCGCGGGCGTGTTCGACGTGAACAACGACGGAGTGCTGGACATCGTCTCCGGCGCCTACTGGTACGAGGGGCCGGACTTCAAGAAACAGCATCACGTTGGCGACGTGGCTGCCGAGGGCGAGTACTTCGACGATTTCTCAACCATCCCCATGGATGTCAATGGGGATGGGCACATGGACTTCATCACCGGCGGATGGTGGGGCAACACCGTGCGCTGGCGAGGGAACCCGGGCCCCAAGGGCGGTGACTGGCCGGAGCACGTCATCGCCGAGTGCGGCAACGTGGAAACCACCAGGGGTTGGGACGTGGATGGCGACGGCGAGATCGAGATCGGTCCCAGCACCCCGGGCCGGCCGCTGGTCGTGTACAAGCTGGTGACCGACTCCCAGGGCAAGGGCGCTGGCAAGTTCACCGCGCACCAGATCTGGAAGGAGCAGGGACACGGGCTGGGCTTTGGCGACATCACCGGCAACGGTCGCGGCGACTTCGTGTTGAGCAACGGCTGGTTGGAGGCCCCCGAGGACCCCTACCGGGGAGAGTGGGTGCTACGTCAGGACTTCCACTTAGGCAGCGCCAGCATTCCGATCCTGGTGGTGGACGTAGACGGGGACGGCGTGAACGATCTGATCGTCGGCTCGGCTCACGACTACGGGCTCGACTGGTGGGAGCAGCGCCTCGAGAAGGGCGGCAAACGGACTTGGGTGCGACACTCCATTGACCCCTACAACGCCCAGTACCACGACATGCAGTGGGTTGACATAGACGGAGACGGCAAGTGCGAACTCGTGACCGGAAAGCGCTATCGGGCCCACTGCGGCAACGACCCGGGCGCGTCCGACGACGTCGGCACCTACTACTTCAAGTGGAACGGAGAATCATTCTCAAAGCAGGTTGTAGACTACGGGCAGGCACGGGAGGGGAAGGGAGTCGGCATCCACTTCGCAGTGGCTGACCTACGCGGCATCGGCCGGCTGGACATCGTGGCGCCGGGCAAGGACGGCCTGTATGTGTTCTACAACGAGGGAACGTGAGAGAGTTGCGGCGTGAGTCGCAGCTCTGCAGCCATGCGTGACACACGAGGAGGAAGCACCATGAAGATCGCCATGATTGGCGCTGGCAGCCTAGTGTTCGGGCGCACGCTGCTCAACGACATGCTTGCCGTGCCGGCGCTGGAGGGCGCAACATATGCCCTGATGAGCCCCACCGAGACCCGTCTTCGCCGCACGGAGGCCTTCGCCAAGCGCATGATCCACGAGAACGCGGTGAAGGCCAGAGTCTACGCCACGACGGATCGCCGGGAGGCCATCTGCGATGCCGACTACGTCATCTGCCTGATCCAGGTCGGGGGCCTCGACGCCTTCCAGCTCGACTACGAGATTCCTCTCAAGTATGGCGTGGATCAGTGCATCGGCGACACCCTCGGCCCTGGTGGCGTCTTCCGCGCTCTGCGCAGCATCCCCGTCCTCGTGGAGATGGCCAAGGATGTGGCCGAGGTCGCCAGGCCGGGCGCGCTCCTGCTCAACTACACGAACCCCATGGCGATGTGCTGCTACGCCCTTGGCAAGGCCGCCGACATCCAGTACGTTGGCCTCTGCCACGGCGTCCAGACCACGCTCGACCTCATCTCCGGCTACGTCGGTGTCCCCAAGGCCGAGATCGACTACCTCTGCGCCGGCACCAACCACATGGCCTGGTTCCTCAAGCTTGAGCACAAGGGCAAGGACCTCTACCCGTTGTTCAAAGCGAACTGCGAGAAGCCCGAGTACTATGTCAACGAGAAGGTCCGCATCGAGGTCATGCGCCACTTCGGCTACTTCATGACCGAGAGCACCGGCCATCTCTCGGAGTACGTGCCCTGCTTCCGCGCCACCGATCGCGCCCTCAAGCTCTACTGCGATCAGCCCTCCTTTGGGGGAGAATCCGGGGCCTACTACAAGTGGTCGCGGGCGGTGGCCGACAAGTACGGCGCCGACCAGCTCCAGTACGAGTCGCCCAAGCTGGCCCCGCGCAGCGCCGAGTACTGCTCCTATATCCTCGAGGCGAAGGCGACGGGCGTCCCCTTCCGCTTCCAGGGCAATGTTCGCAACAACAGCTACATCACGAGCCTGCCAGATGGATGCTGCGTCGAGGTCCCCGTCTACGTGGACCGCGAGGGTCTGCACCCGCTGCGCGTCGGCGCCCTCCCGGCTCAGCTCGCCGCCCTCAACCAGAGCAACGTTAGCGTTCAGACGCTGGCCGTTGAGGCCGCCCTCACCAGCGATGTCGAGCTGGCGATGCAGGCCATCGCCGTGGATCCGCTCGCCTCGGCTTGCTGCACCCTGGATGAGATCCGCGACATGACCGCCGAGATGCTCGCCGCCGAAGCCAAGTGGCTGCCCAACCTGGCAGGGAAGAAGCTGCGCTCGGCGCCCGTGGTCAACGTGCCCAAGGATGTGAAGCCCGTCCCCGTTCCCACTGACCCGGCCCTGGCCGTGGCCAACCGCTTTGGCAAGCTGCTGCAGTAGATCCGAAGACGCGCACGAGGCAGAAGCCTGTCTGCTGCCCCGTCGCCATTTCGGGGGCGGCGAGTCAGTCGGTGCACCGCGTCCGCGTGCGGCGGGCAACCGTGACCGGACCCAGAACTGGTCTTGCCCCCAAGAGCGTATCCAGGTTGGGCGTTAGGGTTCAGACCGAGATGCTGGGATCGAGTCGTTCGGGATGACCAGAGCCTCTCAGCGGGGCCCGTGAGCAGTTGCAGAGCACATACTATCTCTGGCAGGAAGGGAGGATGTCGTGGACACCATGAGAGCTCTCGTGCGGCACGGCAGGGAGGCCCGGGCCTTCGAAGTGAGAAGCGTACCGGTCCCTGAGATCGCGCCCGACGAGGTACTCGTGAAGGTTGCCTACGCGGGGATATGCGGCACGGATCCCCACACTTACAGGACCGAGGACGCGGGCCTGACCGAACCACTCATCCAGGGGCACGAGTACTCGGGTACGATCAGGGCGATCGGAGGTGAGGTGACGGGCTGGTCTGTTGGCGACCGCGTGGCACCGGAGAGCTGTGTCTACTACTGCGGGACGTGCAGGCTGTGCCAGACCAACCACCACTACCTCTGCCGGGACCATCGGAGCTACAGCTATGGCATCCAGGGCGTGTTCGCCGAGTACGCCAAAGCTCCAGCCCGCATCCTCCACAGGGTCCCCGAAGGCGTGTCGCTGCGTCAGGCCAGCATGGCAGAACCCTTCTGTGTGTCATACCAAGCTGTGGTAGTGAACAACGCGCTGGAGCCGGGAGAGACCGTCGTGGTAGTCGGGCCGGGCCCCATCGGCCTGCTTGCCGCCATGTCCGCACGTATTGCCGGGGCCAGCCAGGTCATCATCGTGGGAACCGAGGGCGACGAACTGCGGCTGCAGCTCGCTATGGACTGCGGGGCGACAATGGCCCTGAACAGCAGCGAGGAGGATCCCGTACCGCGGCTTCGCGCATTGGGAGGCGGATATGGCGCCGACCTCGTGGTCGACGCGGCGGGGCCGCAGAGCGTCCTGCAACTGGCACTGGACATCGTGCGGCCCGGGGGGAGGATCGCCAAGATAGCGCCCACCCGCGCCCGAATCTGCATGGACCTAGACTCTCTGGTCCACCGGAACGTAGCCCTCAACGGCTTCTTCGGCCTCACATGGGAGACATGGGAGAAGTGCATGACGTTCATGGCCAGCGGGCAGGCAGACCTGGAGCGCGTCGCTACCCACGAGCTGCCGCTGGACCAATGGCGCACAGGCTATGAGCTGGTCGAGGCCAAGCAGGCAGCGAAGGTGCTCCTGACGCCAGGCACGCTTGCCAACGGAGGATGAGGCCATGCCTATGGTCCGGGACTAGCACTCACCACACGGCCCTGAAGGCGCGCTGCACGTCCTGGAATGCAGGGCGCAGCGACTGCCTCGGACCCACAGGCGGAATCCCCATGAAGGAACGTGTGCCGCCCGTGCTCCGCCCGCAAGTTGGATGGGCAGTAGCTCTCGACACGTTGGCACTGGCCTCCGCCCGCGGGTCCCTCTGGGCCGTCGACCGCCCTACCTCCTTGGCATGGGAGCAATGGCAGCCCCAGGTTGACCGCTGTGACCCGCGCGTCGGATGCCTGGTTCCCGTCTGGGCGCTGGGGATCATGGTGGTGGCTCTGCCGGGCCAGCTGTCGGACTAGTCGTCTGTCCAGGTGACCGCAGTGGGCTCTCTGCTTCCCAACTGGGCTCGCCGTCTTCGCCGAGCGACGCGCTTCCGGCGGAATGATGTCAGCTTCGGCCCATCTCTTCGGTGCGTACTGGTTCTTCCCACGGGACGGGGCGCCGCGGTCAGGGAGCCACTGCCTTGCTGCGAGCAATCCTGTGGGCAGCTTCAGTGACGAGTGGTTCGACCGGGGGCGCTCACCGTCCAGGGTGTACTGCGCAAGCCGTAACGGGTCCAGGGGCGCAAGCCGTGGATGGTCTGGGTGGACAACGACATCGAGCGGGACAAGCAGGAAGGCAAGTGGCTCCGCCGCGCGCGTGAGCAACGCGGCTTCGCCGCTGGCGATCCATCCCAGACGCACGCGCCCGCGGACGACTGAGTCATCCCTGCGTCCCAGCGCAGCGCCAGTGTCATCAGGGAGCGGCCGAGTACAGAGGGGCTCCTGCCGGTGTCCCATCGCCATCTGGCAGTCGCACCGTGCCCCAGAGCCGCTGACGACATACACCTCAGGCTGTTCCTGCTTCCTGGGTTCAGGCTACCCCAGTCTCCGCATCATGGCGCGGTATGCGGCCGGCCTCTCCCCGTAGGCCTTCACGAAATGCCGATGAAGGTGACTGGCATCGGCGAAGGCGCACTGGTCAGCAATCGCCTGGACTGACAGGTCGGTGGTTCGTAGCAGCTTCTCGGAGATGGCCAGACGGTGGCGGAGTTCGAACCTGCCAAAAGTGATCCCCATGGTTCGGTGGAACAGCCGCAGAAAGTGGGTTGCGCTCAGGCTGCATGATCTGGCCGCCTCTTGCAGACTCACGCGTCGAAGGTTGCGGTCCATTCCCGTTACCAGGTTGACGGCGGGCATAATCGTAGCCAGGGATCCGAGGCGGGGCACCGGGTGGGACCTCGCGCGGTCCCGGTGCTCCCAGATCTGGTAGAGGGCGACCAGCACCCGAAGCACGTCCAGGCCCACTGTTTCCTCCCATGCAGGCGGCAGGTTCGGGTCTCCTGGCGTCGTCTGATACACCGTCTGGGTCAGCATCCGGGTCTGCCCCTTCCTCGTCTGCACCGGCCGATGCTCGTACCACGTGTATGTCGGCGGAGCGCGACGCAGATCGCGGACGAGTGCGAGCATTCGGCGGCGCGCCTCGTCAGTGCGCACGCGGGGGCGCTCATCGGGAGCGCAAGCGAACATGCTTAGCCACGATGCCCCGTCAAACGTCTTCTCCCCGAGCAACTCCGGAAGGAAGTGGACGCTCAAGATCGTTGTTTCCCGAGTGATGCTCCGCCAGCCGTGCGGTTCCCACGCCGGGGAGAGGCAGACTTCGCCCGGCAAGAGCTTGCTCTCGTAGCCCAGGAAGTAGCGGTCTTGTGCGCCGGCAAGCAGGCAGTTAACCTCGAATGCGCGATGCATCTCACTGGTACGGCGAACGCGGTAGCGCTCCGTCGTCACGAACGTGTTGACACGCGTGCCCGCGGGCCAAAGCGTTTCTATCGTCTCCGGCGCTGGTACCGAACGCATAGCCTGTCTTCACCCCCGGCCAACCCCAGGTGGGCAAGATTATACAAGATCCCGCGCAGGCGGTCCATATCCACTTGGTGTGTTCCGTCCTACTATCGTAGGGGTCACGGACGGCGTCTCTGTTCGCCATCGGGTGAGGCCTCACACCTCGACGTAGCATGGAATGTGACGCCAGAGCAGATGAGGAGTCCACTGAACTGCGCCTGACCTGGCAGGACGGCCGGTACTCAGCCGTCGGTGGACAGGGGACCGCAGCATGAGCATAGGGAGGTGGTGACGAGCGGCAGGTCTCGCAGCGGTAGTGCAGCGCCGAGACCTCAGTCTGTATGGGTCCATATGCGAAGGGAAAGTAACTGGAGGCAGCCATGCGGAGATGTGGAAAAGGGTTTACGCTCATCGAACTGCTCGTCGTGATCGCGATTATCGCGATCCTAGCAGCAATGCTGTTCCCGGTGTTCGCCAGAGCCAGGGAGTCAGCACGCAAGATCCAGTGCCTGTCGAACGTCAAGAACATCGCCCTGGCGGTGCAGATGTACCTCACGGACTATGACCGGTTCCCTCCGCTGGAGCACCGACCAGAGGTGAGGAGCTTCATCATCGACCATTGCTCGGCCGACTGCGACGAGGCGGCGAACTGTCGCGGTATGCAGGGCAACCCTTACCTGAGGATGCCGGTGATCCTGGATGAGTACATCAGGAACCGGGATGTCTGGCGGTGCCCCAGTGCGAGGTTCGTGAACACCTTCGGGGTCAACTGGGGCTACGGCGTTGGGGACTGGTTCGGGTACTTGACGGACATGGGAATGGCGGGGTGCAGCCCAGGCATCTGCAACAACCCGTTCCCCACGGGATGGGGAGGCAGCATCACCGACTCCTTCGTCCAGCAGGCCTGCGGCGGCCCGGAGAACGGAGGATTCGAGCAGTCAATCGCGGGGCTCCCCTATAACCTATACGACATGAAGACGGCTGGTCTGTCAGATCCGTCGAAGTGGGTCGTCTGTTCGGACGGAGGCTCGCAGGTGAACTGGCCCGACCGGACGTCCTGGGTAGCCTACCCAGAGGTCTGCCGGCTTGACCAGTGCGGCAGCACATGCAAGCCCAGCTGCGGGGCCGACTGGGTGAACTGCTCCTGGAGTCAAGACTGCGGCGCGCTGAAAGGCGATCCGCGGTGGTCCCGGGATCCCCAGTTCCGCAAGGACAATGCCGGGACTCGCCACCTCGGCGGCAGCAACATCGGCTTTGCCGACGGCCACGCGGCCTGGATGGCCTCCGAGGCGATCCTGTTCGGCGGCGAGAACTGGTCGGGCTATGGCAATGACACGAACCTGCTCATGGGTATCGGCGTCTGCATTGTCCCGGAGTAACGACTGACGTCCTGCCCCAGGCCTTGCTGGGGTAACCGGCGAACTGCCGGGCGGAGCGCCAGACGGCGCTCCGCCCGGCGTTTGGGGAGTGGGGCGGGGCAGGTAAGACAGCATTTGCGGAGTACAGTTCACCATGGGTTCGGAGTCCCCCAGACATCCGGGCGTCAGCAGGCGTGCACTTGCCGTTGGCTTCCTGCTGACTCCCCTGAACGTCCTCTTCATCACGGGCCAGACCTGGCTGATAGAGGACTTCACAGGCTGGCATTCGCTCTTCACCAACACCCTCACCATCATCTTCGTGCTGGCCCTGGTGAACCGATCCCTTAGGCGGCGCCGCCCGGCACTGGCCTTCAGCGTGGGGGAGATGCTCACTGTCTACGTCCTGCTGGCTGTGAGCACCGGGCTGGTATCGGTCGTGTGGGACATGGGAGGGGCCCTGGCAGGGATCATCTCCTACCCGTTCTGGTTTGCCAGCTCTAGCAACGGGTGGGCGGACTTGCTGTGGCCCTGCCTCCCGGAATGGCTGACGGTCAGGACTCACAGCGTCCTCGAGGGCTTCTATGTGGGCGACAGCAGCGCCTACCGCTGGGCCATCGTCAAGGCCTGGGCGAGGCCGGCCTTCTGGTGGACGACCTTCGTCTCCGCGCTGATGTGGGTGTGCCTCTGCCTGAACTCCATTGTGCGCCGGCGCTGGGCAGACGAGGAGAAGCTTCCTTTCCCCATGGCTATGGCTCCTATCCAGATCGCGGACGAGCGCTTCGGGCTGCTCCGCAGCAAGCTGTTCTGGGCCGCAGTGGTTGTCTGCTTGACCCTCGAGGCGTGGAACGCGGCCGGCGCGTACATACCCAGCCTGCCTCGCATCCCGCTCTACTACCGCTTCTTCCAGTACGTCGCGAACCGGCCCCCCTGGGACAGTATCCCGTTCCCGGTGATGACACTCTCCCCCTGGGCCTTCGGGCTGATCTACCTCATCCCACTCGACATGACGTTCTCGCTCTTCTTCTTCGATATGCTCTGGAACGTCGAGTATGTGGTATCGGCCTGGTTCGGCTGGAACACGCAGGGGCTCCACCACGGTTTCCCGTATGGTCAGCAGCAGTCGGCCGGTGGTCTCCTCGCCATCATCGCGGCCTTCCTGTGGCTCGATCGCCGCTACTTCCTCCAGGTCATCAGAAGGGCCCTTAGCCCTAGGTCGGCGCTCGGTGACGAACACCAGGAGGCACTCAGCTACCGCGCTGCCCTCTTGGGTGCCCTTGCCGGCGCGGCCTACCTCTGGTGGTTCCTGAGCAGGGCGGGGATGAGTCGTTGGGTGGTGCCCGGTTTCCTTGTGCTCTACTTCGCAATAGCCCTCGCGATCTCGCGCTTGCGCGCTCAGGTGGGCCCCCCTTCCCACAGCTTGGCGGGGATGATGCCCAACAGCTTCCTGATCACGACACTGGGGACCCGTGCCCTGGGGGCCCGGACGATGGGGGTGCTGGGCCTCCTGGACCCGTACCTTGGGATGCAGGGGAACAACCCCACCCCCATCCAGCTTGAGGCCCTCAAGATGGCCGAGGGGGGCCGCCTTGAGCGCCGTCGGATCGCCATCGCCATGGCTCTCGTCGTGCCCCTCACCGTGCTCTGCTACTTCTGGGTCAGCATACACTACGCCTACCAGCTCGGCATGGGCACCGGCAAGGTGAACCGCGAAGTGGTGATGTCAGCCCGATACGTCATCACAGACATGGACGCGGCCATCCGCTATCCCGGCGATCCAAATGTCCCCACCTCCCTCGCGATGGGCTTCGGCTTCGCGTTCGCCCTGGTGCTCATGCACCTGAAGCTCCGCTTCACCTGGTGGCCTCTTCACCCGGCCGCGTTCCCCCTCTGCCTCAACTGGATCAGCGAAGAGTTCATGCTCCCGCTGTTCATCGTGTGGGTCTTCAAGGTCCTGCTTCTGCGCTACGGCGGCTTGAGGGCCCACCGCACCGCTGTGCCGCTCTTCCTCGGGCTTCTGGTGGGAACCGCGGTCGCCACCGTAGTCCACGGGGGCATGTTCAGGATCTTCGGCCTTAGGTGGTGACGCGCGCCGCAGCCTCTCGTCGGCTGCTGGCGGGCTATCTTGGGCGCGGAGGCCGTTGTTCCCATAAGACGTGCCGTCAACAGCCCCCTGTGGGGGGGGTGCCCAGACGATCGCGCAGTGGTCTCTGGTGGGACCTGGAAGACGTCGGGGCCCTGG
>Ga0315291_10002544_pt1 | contig 23836 bp, 36 predicted proteins | sample YL17G12_20_MG_FD_203070 | JGI IMG/M metagenome (GOLD analysis project Ga0315291, IMG submission 203070) | Sediment microbial communities from Yellowstone Lake, YNP, Wyoming, USA - YL17G12_20 | ecosystem: Environmental > Aquatic > Freshwater > Lake > Sediment | place: USA: Wyoming | collected... | reverse complement strand
CTATCCGAAACTAAAACCTCTACTACTGAGGTAACAGGAACAACTCCTGCTAAAGGCACTACTATTACCGTTGGTGCAGGCGGCGCTACGGTATCCGAAGGAAGACCTACTGAGGTTACTACCGGTGGCGAAGGAACGGAGACTAAGACGAGTGGAACTGAAATGTCTGAAAGAGATATTAGAGATGAAGAAGAAATGAAACTTTCTAAGTTAACGGATGAATTAAGTAGAGCAAAAAGAAATATCTCAAATAGTGACAATGAAAATACTGAAGAAGCAATTAAGGAGTATAATGCAAAAAAGAAAGAGAAGGAAGATTACGAAGATTCTATAGAAAAAAGAAAAGAATTAATTAAAAGTAAAAAAAATGTACAATCTATTATTGAAGATGAAGCATATGAGTATGAAAACAATTCGAGGTATGAATTTAAAGATTTATACGAAAAAGACCCAAGACTTGCTGCATTAGCAAGTGCAAAATATTTGCTTAGTTTTTCAGAATCAGGAGATTTCGAAAAGAACTTAATTGAAAAGCAAGGAGAAAGTATTGAAGACGCAAAAAAAAGAGTAAAAAACTCTATTGAGAGAGATAAGAAAAACATACGTGATTTAGAAAATGATTTAAAGGAGAATCCTCCTAAAGAAAAAGCTAAAAAACAAAAAACTACTAAACCTAAACCCGAAAGCACTACAGTAACTGTTGGTGCAGGCGGCGCTACGGTATCCGAAGGTAAGCCTACCGATGTTACCATGGCTGAAGGTCGTGAGACTAAGACAGGAGTAATGGATGATATTGAACTGCTAATACCTAAGTATAAGGAGTATGTTGATAGAGATTTGCAGAAAGCTAAGGATAAGTACAGAATCAATAAGAGTGAGGCTAATAAGAAAGCGCTTGATAAGGCTAAGGCAGAAGCTGAAGCGTATAAGAAAGATGTTGCTGATTCTAAAGAAGAAGCATTGAAGATATTAACAGAGTCAAATGAATACAAGACCGCTAGTCAAGTTCAGCAAGATGCAATGGTAAAGGAAGTAGTTAGGAAGTTTGGCGAGAGAATAAAGAAGTCTCCAAGTCCTGAAACAATACTTGGTGTTGAGCCGCCTAAAGTTGTTACCATGACAGAGAAGACTGCACTTAAAGAGCAGATAAAGGCATTTGGCAGAGGTGTAAAAGAAGGATTAAAGACTGCCAAGGATTTAATGGAGAGAAGAAAGGTATTTGCAGAAGCCATCAAGCAAATAGAGAAGTCAGGAGCTATTAGCACAAAAAAAGTAGACGCCTTACTCAACAAAATAAGTAAGGTTAATTTAGAGGATGATGCAGCAGTTGAAAAAGTTATTGAGTATGCTGAGAAATTATTTGAAGATGCTGAGTATGATAATAAATTAAATGATGCCAATGGCGTAAGAGCAGCAATAAAAGCACTTGCAAGCAATAAAAAGAAAAATGCAGACCTATCTGTGTTTGCAAAACAATTCTTGAAAATACGTCCATCTGATGTTGAAAATATTGACGAGTACAATGAGATGGCCAAGAAAATAAGAGAGTCATTGGAAGGGTCTAAAATTACAAAGGACAAGAATAATTCCATAAAAATAGCGGACATGATTGACATCGCTAAGATGGGCGATTATGTTGACAAGATGCTTGATGCGCAGTACAAAATTGATAAAGACAAGCTAATAAAATCAGCAAGAGGAATAATGGGCGATGACGCTACGTTCCTTAGTGATGACGAGGTTCTTGAATTAATTAAGACAGGTCAAGTTCAAGGCAACGAGAAGGTAGATGATAGTCTTCTTAAGAAGATAACCGAAAGAGTAAACAAGATATTTGACTCTAGTGCTGCCATGGTTGATGAGATACTTCGCACAGGCAAGGACCCATTAACCGGAGAGGACATTGATTTGTCTGAAGGTAGAAAGAAGATTGTTGAAAGGTTTATGTCTATGGACATGAAAGACCTTAGCGACAAAGAAAAGCTTGGTGTTATTGATGCGCTAAACAATTTCATTCGAAATGGATCAGTTGCAAGCATGGAGACCGTTTATGCCGACTACAAAGCAAAAGACAATTTAGCAAAGGCAATAGAAAACAATGTAGTAGCTAAGAAACTAAAATTATTCTTCAGCAAAAAAACAGGTAGAGCATTTGGTCAGCAGATATCAACGCTACCTAATTTAACAGAGCAGATGTTCCGTGGTGTAGCGGCATCAGAAGAGTTTAAAAGACTGTCGGGCATTACTGAGTTAGTAAACAAAAAGGCTTCCGTACAAAGAACAATGAATGTGCTTACTGATTCATTCATTAAAGAGTTCTACAAACAAAAAGCAAATGGCAAGGCATTTGATACGGCTGAGAATGTAGCCGAGAGAGGCATTATTGCAGCCATGAAAAGAGACGTACCCGGAACTCCAGAGCAGCAGAAGGCTGAGTTTGTAAGAAAGAAAAAGTTAGCAGAAAAGAGTATAGAGCTTTTGAGAGATGGAACAGAGCAGGAGCGTAAATTAGCTGATGTATATCAGAAGGCATACGACAAAGTCTTGAAAGATTCTAATACAGTTGATGAGGTATTAAAAAAATCAGACGATAAAAACATTGAGGCTGTTGATTGGTGGATTGATAAGTGGTCTGATATATACGACCAATTGGCTGATGTGTCTGAGAGTATCTACAATAAAAAGTTAGACAGAGATTTGAACTACACTAACTTTAAGTTCTCCTTACTTTCAGGAGGCGAGAAAACCATTGAGCCATCTTCAAGAGAGTCAATATTCCATAATAGCAATAACGACATATTTGGCAAGGGTGTATACAAAAAGAAGGCAGGCGTACTTGAGAAGTCAACAAGGCCTGAAGCTGATGGTATGGAAGATAGATACTTTGACTTGTCTTTTGACAGGAACATGATTAATGCATATCAGGATGCTTTGATGGACATTAATACTGCAGGAACAGTAAGACAAATAGAGTCGTTCTTTTCTTCTAAAGCCATAAAGAAAATAATACCTAATAAAGAAGACCGTGATTTGTTATTTAGAAATAGCGGAAAGGAAGGAGTTATTCCTGACTTGATAAGAACCACAAGGCAAAGACAAGTTGTTCAGACAGATGAGTTGACAAGTGTTCTTAGAAAACTTAGCAATCTCGGTACAGCAGGTGCAGCTACTGCATTGGCAGGTATAACTCAGCCTATTAAGCAAACTATTCCTGTTGCTATAAATACACTTCTCAATGCCGGAAGGATGCCTGATTTTCGTTATTTTATGAACAAAGACAAGGTAGACTTTATTAATAATTCACAAAGAGCAATTGCTATCAGGGGTGGCAAGTCTAGAGTTAATGTTGATTCCATAAATAAATTAGCTGAGGCTGCTGATACATCAAATGCATCAAAAATAATTGATTTTTTAGGTAAGGCAAATGAGATAGCGTTAAAAATATTTATTGAAAGGCCTGACGTATGGATAGCAAAAGCTTCTTGGATTACTTATTATGAAAAAGGATTAAAGAAGCAAGGTATAGACCCATCAAAGTTTGATTATGGAAAAGATAAGATAAATGAAGAGGCCGCGGATTACGCTCAAGATATGGTTGATAGACAACAGAACATATCAGATGCCGACTTGCAAGGTAAACTTATGAATACCAAAGACCCATTGAAAAATGTAATGGTAAAAACGGTGATGCCATTTGCAAGCTTTAGAATGAATCAGACAATGAGAATGTATAGCGACTTGAAAACTACTTTTTCAAAAAAGGGTGAAGCTACAAAAGAAGACAGGGCAACCGCAAGAAGGTCACTTGCAGGTTATGCCGTAGAAATGGCTACGTTTAAGTATTTGCAATATGTTATTGCTTCTACGTTAGCAAATGTCGCAGTTAAAGCAATGGGTATAAATGAGACAGATGATGATAAAAAGAAAAGAGAAGAGATATTAAAAAGGTCTCAAACTACAGGCATGGTTACTGATGTACTTTCTCCATTGCCTATGTTGGATGTTCCGGTAGCTGTAGCTACTGATAAGGTAATGAGTTATTTTCAAGATTTAGAGAACATAGATGACGAGGATAAGTTTCATCTCATGACGAGTATTAAGAAAAATGGAGCAAAGTCTTTGGGTTTATATGGTATAGCTATTGATAAAGCCGATCAAATAATTGAGGCGTTTGAAATATCTACAACCGGTAAGTATATAGATGAGTACGGAAGAGAAAAATATGTGTCAAATAAAACCGCTAGTGCGTTAGGAGATGTTGCATTATTATCTACAGGTAGTTCTCTTATTGGCTTTCCTGCGGAGATGAACGCTATTCTTAGAAACTCACTTAGATTAGCAAAGAAAAATAGTAGCACAAAAGAGGGTGGTAAAGAAGCTTCTGTTCGTCAATCATCAGAAAAAAAAGCAGAGGTTTTTAAAAAGAAAGAAGCTAAAATGAAAGAAGAGGTAGAGGCGCTTAGAAGAATGTTAAATGATGAAACAGATGCTACTAAAATAAAAGAAATAAGAGTGATGATAAGAGAGGCAAAGGAGGCCCCTTATAAAAGAACCGAACAAAATGAAGAAGAGAAACTAACAAGAAAGGAAGAGAAAGAAAAGTTAGAAGAACAGCTTCAAGGATACGATAGCAAATCTGATATGAAGAGATACGATCCTGACCTATATGATAAAACATTTGGAGAAGAAGACGATGCAGAAAAGGAAGTCAAATCTGATTTAAGAAAAGAAAAAAGGCAGATGAAAGATGAAGAGTATAATTATCATAAAAGTAAAAAAAGAGCAAAGAATAAAGACGGAACTTATAAATCAAGTTACCTAAAAATTAAGTTAAGAGGATACTAAGTAAACCTAATGTACTTAAATTCTTTTTGTTTGCTATAATAAACAATGAGCTCAGAGTCGGAAATGATTTCCCCTCTGAGCTCGTTTGCTTTGGCATATATTATCCCATCATCACAACACCATATAATGAGAGGGGTTATTCTTTTATCAAATAGCTTTACAAGTTTCTTTGCCGGTATAGGAAGAGGATATGATGTGACCATTGTTCTTGCCCTGCTAACAACCTCAGCATAAGCAATCAGCTTGTTATCTTTATCAAAGACTTTATAGTCTACATCTTGGGGGTCAAGCTTTTGGTAGGAACCGCTGAACATATTTACAAACAATTCTATTGCTTTTTTTTCTCTTCTTAGGTCTTCAGGCGTATCAAAAGTCATCATCTTCTAATGCTTTTAAAATAAATTTGATTTCAGTTATAATTAGTTTAGCGTCTTTATTTACGGAGTTAAAATCTCTATCTACTAAATTCTCATAGATGTTAGATAGGGTTATGTGACAATGATGAATCCTTAGGTGTATCCTATAGGCCCTATCATTATCAAGATTTTTATTTTGCTCCATACTTTACTCGTTAAACATTTCATTGATTTTCTTTTTGATTTGATTCTCCTTACCCACAGGAGTACGGTTTTCGATTAAATTTATAATATCACTAAGCCTATCGTATTTCTTTTCTATCTTTTTGATTTCCTCGTATTGAAACACTAAGTCATCAATTTGGTTCCTTAAAGATAACACTTCTCTAACTAAGTCTCTGTCAGTGTGTAACACCAATGGTTCTCTATTCTCTAGGAACTTATTACGGCAGTTTATATAGATGTCCATAATCTTCCTATCCGTCTTTATCAGGTTAGATGCCTGAATAATATAGTGCATTATAGTAGAGTGGTCTTTATATAGGTAGTTGCCTATTGACTTAAACGTATGTCCTCTCTCTCTAATTATCTTTGAGAAAATCATACGACAATCTACCACATCTCTTCTTCTATTTTTAGATAATAAATTTGTTGAAAATGCTCCTTCAACAATGCTTTTAAGCAAATCCATATCCGATAGTATTGTTTGTTCGTCTTGCGTTTTCATCCTTTGTGTATTTCTGTTTTGATTTGATATGATTCGAGTTCTTTGATTCTAAATTCCTGTAGTTTACTGAGTCTTCCATTAGGTCCTTTTACTTCAACGAATAATACATCTGAGCCGGGAGGAATGGCTATAAGGTCAGGTATTCCATTCTTATTGGTACTGATAAGCTTAATAACATAATACCCCTCAGCTTCTAACTCCTTTATTTTCTTCGACTGTATTTGTTGCTCTCTCATTCTTTCCTTGTGTTATGCACTCATCTATACATTCATCTAGTGCCTTGTTGTAATAGGTTTCCCACAAAAACACAGGATTTTCTATTTTCTTTTCTCTTATGTTTCTGAGGATTTGCTTTACTTCTTGTGTCATTTTTTGGTAGATTTTCCGTTCTGACCATTTCTTGCTCTGTTGTTTCTAGCACTTTCTGATATAAGCTTACCAACTTTAGTATGGCTCATATCCTTACCGTCTCCGTTACCATAAGTCCCTGCCTGTCTGTTGGCTTTATTAAGTTCTACCCTGTACTTCTTTCTTTCATCAGTGGCAGCATACTTTTTATCGTATGCTATCTTCTTTTTTCTTCTCTCAGGAGACATATTTAGTTTGTCATATGATGGGTGCTTCCCTGCTAATCCGTTTCTTTTATTTTCCATTTTTATCGTCTTTAGAGTAAATAATAATAGTATAAATGTATCCAATACATGCAACTAAAAACATAGTCGCAGGTATTATTAAAAATTCTAGCATAGTGTTTTTTTGAAATGATTAATTGTAAAGTCTTTCTTTTTTGTAACAGCTTTATATATATCGTGCTCTATTCCTCCTTTGCTAAATATCCAATACACTTTATTACACAATCTGTCTTTTGTTGTCATCCTATCCTTTGACTGCCAATAACTTGTCGCACTAAAATCAATATTGTAATATACCAAATAATCAGCGGCCTTTAGCGATATGCCTTCCCTACCTGAAACTATTTGTAAAGCTATGATTTTATTTGTTTCGTTAAATTCATCAAGATTTGTTGTGATATTATCTCCGAACACCTGCTGAAGCGCGTTGAGTTCTTCCTTAAACTTATAGAAGATTCCAATCTTAAATCCATCAAAGTGCTCCTTGATAAACTCAGCCTTAGTCAGGTCAAGTATCATTGAGTTACCGCTCTCAAACTTTATAGTTCCTGAACACAACTGATGTACCTTCATCATAAGTTTAACAGGCGTGTCGGCGAGTATCACATCATCCTTTCCTTCCACAATCAAGTCACGCTTAAGCTTCTTGATTATATTATAAGTCGATGGCTTCATAACAACCTCAAGCACCTCTTCTATAGTCTCAGTCATAAACCCGGCCTCTTGCTGTGTGTAGTTGATGGTATATGGTCTCATCTTATCAAGTATCGTCTCATACGCATCAGTGTAGTTACGTATCATAAGCCCATTCACTTTCTTTTCCTTAACCTTAACATACTTATCGCAAAATCGATAGAAGTTAGGAAACTCAGCAAAAGGATTTCCCGGTATGGCGTATACCTGATGGTACATCTGAGAGTAAGACTCAGGCGTTGGTGTTCCTGATAGGAGTATTACTTTTGGTCTTAGCTTTCTTATAAGGTCTCTAACCATAGTTGACCTTTTGTTAGGTTTAGGAAATGCTCCGCAATTATGAACAAGAATATTTTCTGCTAAGTAATTATGATTATCTTCTACTTCTACATCATAGACAATACCATCTTCACACAACTCGTTAATTCTTTCTGTATCTGAAAGTTTGATAATCTCAATACTTTCCACCCTTTCAAACTTAATAGTTTTTCTTTTCGACTGTCGCATTCTTTTATTTTTTTTGAGTTATGACTACTTCCATCTATTTCTATTGCTATCTTATAAAATCTACTTGCTATATCTATTTTATAATGATATGGAGAATTAAAATCTTTTGTGTATGGAGATGTCTTTTCTATTAATTCCATTACAAACGAGTTATCTATTTTAGATAATTCATTATACATTGACAATTGATGAATTGTAGCCACCCTTCCATTCCCTCCTTGAATTTTAGGTTTATGATTTATTTTTTTTAATGTATTAGATACTTTTATTCTTGTGTCTTTACTAGACATTGGGTTATTACTTGTCATTCTTTTAGAAGACAACTCATTTGTGCATTTTTTAGAACACGTAAAAATTTTATGCTCCTTTGTATTCTTAAATAACAGACTACAATTTTTACATTTAAAAGTTTTTGCTTTATCATACAGTTCTTTAGTCTTATAATTCATGATCATCATAGAGCAACTTTTGCTGCAAGAGTTGCCTTTTGTTTTACCTCTTAAAAATTCATATATCTGATTATGGCTTAGTTTATTATTACACCACCTGCAAATCATCTGAGGGTAAGATGTCTTTTGCTTTAACCCATCCTCTTTTGGTATATATTTCGTGACTTTCGGTACATACGATTTCTTTTCCATTACATTTTATTTTAACTAAGTTTTCGTCTAATTTGTTTTTAAAAACATTTACAACTTTCTTTTTTTCATATCTGTTTTCTTCAAAGTTAAAACTATTTAGGTAATAGCCCAATTTTATGTCCTTTATTTTTATTCCATCAATTAGGGTGTTTCCCAAAAAACAACAGTGAGCTTCATCCAAAATAATTAAATCCCATTTGCTATCGTTTTGTACCGTGTGCAAGCTTTCGTAATTGATGATAGTTATATCGCAGTCAGGACTGAGCGCTTTGTAGTCGGCAGCAATAGATGTAACTGCTTTCTTCTTTGTGATAAATAAAACAACCTTTGCGTTTATTTCGTTTGCGATTCCTAAACTCGTAAGCGTCTTGCCTGTACGTACTTCCATGGCTAAGTACAAGAAGCCATGCTTCTGTATTATCTCAACGCCTCTCTTTATGATGTCACGCTGATAATCTCTAAAGTCAAAATCGTTCTTTGCATAATGAGAAAGGCTATTATTAATCTTCTCAACAATAGCCTTATCTTCTTTGTACTTAGGTATCTGAATTGTCTGAACGGTTTTACCTCTGCCTATCTTAGCTTCTTTTGATTTTGACATAACTGATTTTAATATTTCGCAGTGCTTCAGCATATCTGTATTGCTGTATCCTAATCTCCTTTCTATTATTTCCATTACTTTCTAATTCTTTTGTTACATACTCCGCACCTCATTCTGCGTGCGTATTCTTTTATGTTTGGGTAATCGCAGTCGCACTCGCTTCCTTTTAGACAACCATTATCGTTGTAGTTCTGCTCTATATAACTTACAAGGTCTGAACATATCTCATACATGTCATGGTCTTGAAAGTATATAATCATCATTTGTATGTCATTGAGTTCAGGTTCTGCATCAGGTATGTGTGCGAATACTCCTATGCCTGATTGCACTACTGTATCTATTGATACTTTATCCATAATCAAATTGTATGAGTTCATCATTCCAACATGCATTGTTTGTTGTTTATTCATAATCTAATTGTTTTTGATATTCAGAATCTTGTTTCTTTCTTATTATTATCCAACGGCCTGCTTGGTCTCTACCTTCCTCCGGCATCACGCCTTCCTTATAGATTGCATAAGACACTAACCATTTGTAGAAACGTGTTCTGCTTATAGTCATCTTAGCCTTCGGTCCGTAGTCAGGATACTCGTCTATAAAGTTATAGTATAAGTCGTTCTTGTATAACCGTATGCCTGAGTCAAGCGACATACTTCTGTCCTGACCATGAACAAGTCCGCACCATTCGATAAACTCGTGGCAGCTCTCTGCTGATAGTTGTCTTATCTTTAAGTTGACAAACTTTGACTTGACAAGTCCTGTCTTCAGGTAATCTTTTAAGCATCCAATCATGTAGTTGTCAAACTCACACCAATCGTCATCGTTCCAATCGCCAAACATCAGCTTACCAAATTCATCAAGTGGCGTAAAAGCCTTTGAGTAAAACTGATGTAACTCTAACTCCCACTTACGTCTTGCGAATGAATTGCCAGCACCTTTGATAGCGTAGTTAGTTGTTATAGCTATCTTAGGCGACCTACTGAATGGTATCTTAATAGCGTCCTTGTTCTTCTTCTCTAGCGTCAATCCTTCTGTAACGACACTGAATAGTCGCTCGAAGTCAAAATGTTTCTTCACGTCATCAAAGCAAAGTATCTGCGTATCTGCTGACACCAACTGATAAGCGAAGCTTCTCTCAAAGGCAAACGATTTGCCATCTATAACCACGAGCTTCTTCATCTTGCTTAGTGCGTTCATAATTAAACCCTTGCCTGTACCTCCCTCAGGATTGTCGCTGATTACTTCGTCATTTAGGATTACCGCAGGACAGAACGATAGGTTCTTGTATCCGTGCATAAGGAATCCCATTGTGCTCTCCATAGACTTGACTCTGTTCTGATCTCCGCCATTGATGTTGCTGATAAACTTCTTGAAGTCACATCTGCTAGTCACGCTGCATAGGTTAAAGTTCCTGTCAATAACATGGTCTTTCCATACGTAACCACCAAGGTCAAGGTAGTCTATTGGTATAATCTCATCCTTAGTAACCTTAATGCCACAATTCTTGTAGTACAGGTACGAAACGTCCTTATTGTCCTCGATGAAGTATATGTCAATGGTTGATAGCATAGACAAAAACTCCTCCTTAAAGAACCGGGTGTTGTCAGCAAAGTAATTGTATATGCTGATGTCGTCAATCTCTAACAAGTGAGTAAGTACGTAGTCCTTTATCTCTTTCTCTGAGGTATGGTCTATCAGGTTGTTCGTTACCTTAACAAAGATGTAGTTCTTGCCACCCTCCGGGCAATACTTGTAGAACCCTGAGTCCTCCAAGAACTGCTTGAATAGTATGTGTACTATCTTGATAACTCCCTTATCGTTCTTTGTCCAAAATGTTTGCTTTGCGTTCTCTTCCTCAATCTTATTAAGGACTGCGTCTATTATATCGCTATCCAAGTTGGAGTCTTGCATTTGGAAGCGAATCTCTTTTTTTGATACACCACGTCTAATCTTTCCCTTTATCTGATTGATACGCTCCTCATCCTCGTAGTACTTAGTTCCGAAGTTTGAGGTATTCTTGTATGCCGAGTCAATCGTAATGGCTATCTCCCTGATAGGGAAGTCGCTAGTAGCATACTGATTCAGCACGTAGGACGCAAGGCTTTTGTTAATACCGAAGTCATTAAATGCCATAGCTAAAACGTAGGCGTTGTGGTTACGTTGCCCCTCATGCATTGGGTACTTAGTTGTCCACCACTTAACAAGTATCTCTACTATCTTATTCTCATCCGTGATTGGTATAGTAGGGGAGTCTTTAACCTTGCTTACCTCGTTGTATTCCGGTTCCTCTATGAGGTCCCAAATGGACGAGTTCTCGTTTACGTGTATTAGAGGGTCATAGGACTCATAACACACTCGACTAAGGTTCTTACTCGTTTTGTCAAAGAAAGGCGAATTAAAGTGCCTTTCTAGCGAATTGAAGTAGTTTGTATGATTCTCAGGGTCGGCAGGTATCTTTACGAGCACCTTTAAGCCATCTCCTGAGGGTGATATGAATACTGAGTAGACGTACTTGCTTCTTGATAAGTTCTCCTTATCCTGCAGTAGGGTCTTCTGCTTGTCGTATCCATCAAAGTCCAAGCATAATAGTCCGCTGTGCTCTATGAGTGCATTGTCAGCCCTCTTATTAAACGTACCGCTGAAGCATATAGCCGGCAGTAGCTTCTTCATCTCATTCCTATCTGACTTGCTCTTCTCTAGTCTAATCTTCTTTATGAGTTCCTTTGTCGCTCCATCCTTAATCCTTTCAAGGATTGCCTGAACAGGCCTGAAGAAGGGAGTATCAGTGTCTCTGATGTTTTTAAATATAGTTATGTCATGTAATGCCATGTTATACCGTTTTTATGTTTGATTAATTTTTGTAACTAATTGATTACTATTACTAATGTCTTTTATGTCGATTTTAAATTCAAAACGTAATTAATAAAAAAGAAAAGAGTATATAAATATATATAGAAAGAGTAGGGGGTCTTTATTTATCATTATTGGCATAGTAAAGTGGTAAAAAAAGGGGAGACTAGCTCCCCATTTTTAGGCTTCGGTAATAGGTTAGAACGGCAACTTATCGTCATCATCAGACTCAATAGCCTCTTTTACTTTTGGTCTTGATGATTTTTTACTAACGCTACTGCTGCTGTCTGAATCCTTACCTGCTGAACCTTTGGGTTCAAACGTATCCAACTCAACGTAATGATTCCCACTACGTGCTGTTTTAATACTTAGGTTAATCCATCCTTTCTTGTCATGCTCACGCATAAAAGCGATAGCGTCATCTACTTTCATTGAAAGTCTTCCAACTACAAAGTCGGGTGCGTTTTCATTTCTTTTGAAACTGAATCCGTCTGCAAAGATTTTTTCGTCTTGTGCCATTTTTTTTAATTTTTAAATTTGCCTCAGTCTATTTATCTTATCAGTACACCCCTGAGGCTAAGTAAACTGACAAGCATTTTAATCTAGTGTTTCGTCAATATAGTAGTTAGCGATATCGTCATGTGAATCATCGCTAAAGAACTTGTTATATACTTCAATAGCTTTTGCAACCTTCACCTCACCACCTTTAATGAAATTTTCTGTAGGTCTGAATATCCCGAGTTGACCGGTACCTTTGTCGATAACGTAGAAAGCCAACGGACGTCCAAATAACTGCTGATAGATGTAACACTGAGAGTCATAGTTATATGACTTTGCTGACCATTTGAATTTGTGTACATCACTTGTTGTTTTTAAGTCTATGATAAAATCATTCCCTACTATGTCAGCTTTACCTTTCCAATTCATACCATGAATAACTCCAATGGAAGGCACCTCAAATTCGTTTCCCGGAGCGTAAATATCGTCATAAAATTGAATATTGCCTCTAATTATTGAGACAAGTTTTTTAATTTCATCTTGCTCCTTCTTTAACATACAAAAAGCTATGTTATTGTCCTCACAATAGTTCTTGTATTCTTTCGTTGTGCGTGTACTTACGTCCACAACATGAGCAACATCAGCCTTTTCAGGCTCAAGAAGAAGCTGATGAAAATAACGTCCATCAGCAAAATTCTTGTTGTCTTCTCTTGGTTTTCCAAAGTCCTTAGGATTGTTAAGCAGGATTCCGATGTCAGAATTGGATAGGTAATTCTTTCCAATGCCTGAATAATATTCTTTGTCGTCTTTTAATTTTTCTATGAGTTCACTTTGTAGTGTATCAAAAATCATATTTTCCATGGATTAAGATTTATCGGTTAAAGATGATAGTTCCTTTACTACTGCAGGACTAAGTGCGTACTTCCTTGACAACTGCTGCTTGATTTTCTCAAAGCCTAACTCCTTGTTAGTCTCAACATACTTAACTACGTTGTCCCAATTCTCTGATCCCTTGCTTAGCGTAATTAACTTAACTGCCTTATCAGTCTTGTCTGCCTTTGCAGGTGCGTCAGTAGTCAACTCAGGTACATCTTCGCCTGTCCATAGGCTTAGTCCAAGACCATGCATAGCGATAGCCTTAGCTGTGCTACGCTGTATAGCCTTGTTAACGTCCATTGATGTTATCTTCTCAATAGGTATGGCATTGTTTCTGAAGTCCATAATAGGTAGGTAATCTACGTGCTCTAAGTCGCCGATAACTATACCTACCTTTACCCAAGCAGTCCTACCATCAGTAAAGTAATTGAATCCGGTGTGGTCATGCTCATACACCCTACGCTGTGCGTCAGGGTAATTAGCCTTTAGCGTTCCCCAAGCGTTTGCCCAAGACAGGTAATCAAGATTACCCTTACGCTCAATTTTGTCCTTTACGCTAATGGACGAAAGCGTTTGAAAGATTGAATTTTTGTCTGCCATGTTGTTTGATTTGATTTGATTATTATTTAATAGTGATTCTCTTGTCTATCTTAGATATCAACGATAGGTAGTCAGGGTCTTTATCAACCTTTTGCTTTGCTATCTTAATACCATAAGTAATTGGGAAGAAGCCAACCTTGTAGCCGTTGTCCTCCATGTACTTCTTGATGTACGATACGGCAATCATCCTTTTGTTACACAGATAGTATAACAAGTGACGTGCTTCTGATATCGTTCTTGTCTTGTTCTTTGAGAACAAATCCTCCTTATCTATGCCTGACATGTCGGCTATAGTAGAGGCATACTGATTGAAGATGTCTGATTTCATTTGATTTGATTTGTTTCCACAAAGATAGTGGAATTGTTTATAAATACAGCAATTTAATTTATATTATTTTTATAATTCCCATTGTCGCTGTTGATACACATATGGTTGTTTGATGCTGTTATTGTTATCGTGCCGGTGCTAATGAAAGCCTCTAAGTTATTGATGAGGTCTTGATTAGGCTTGGGCATTTTCTTCTCGTCTTGTATTATTTTTTCTATCGTTATCATTGTCTTTGTTTTAATTGTTCTATATAATTAAATAGGCGAAGTTAATTGCGTGAATATATGAGTTATAAGCAAGCTGCTACGTTCCTGCTGCGAATGAAAGTTCCCCATTGTTCAGCCATAGCCTTTGCAATTCCTGGATATGTTTTGCTTCTGAGTTTTGCCCTATCTTTTGTTTTTGGCAATAGGTGCAATCTTTGCACTCTACCTTCAACTATGTTTGTTGGTATCAATTTCGGCAATCCTTTCAGCCATAAACAAGTTGCTTTCGTTTCTCCGTGTCCAAACATCCAGGGTTGCAATACTTGGTCAGGCTTTCTAAATTCGCTACTCATTACGCCAATCGGGTTTTCGATAGCAACATTTGGTATTTCACAATTGTAAAGCCTCATAAAAAAATCAATTGCTTCAATTCTTGCATCCCTTCTTTCCTCTCCTACTAATGTTCCGCTTTTGCGTGGGGGTTGGTCTTTATACCATTTGTTCGCACTTATCGTTAAATATGTGCAAGTCGGGAAAAATATCGCCATATCCCATCCTAATTTTATCGCTTCAAAAACATCCATTTGCAAATGCCATTCAGGTTTTCCGCCTGAACATTCCTGCAAGTCGCAACTAAACGCTTCAAATCCTAATTCTCTTAGGGCTTTAGTTACTTCCTGGCTTTCCTCACATCCTACTAATATTTTCATTTCAATTTAAGATTTTCGTTTAATTAACCGCAGCCAGCTTATAACACGGGTTTGGCAAAAGTGGGCAGACACATCCTGCTAAAATTGAGCATCCTACAAGCCCACCTTCGCCAAGCCCGATACCGTTAGTGGCAAGGCTAATCGACATCAACAAAAGTTTGGTTATAATAATTTTCTTCCGTTATATTTACTCCGTCAAAGTAATCTGCTCCAAATATATCTCCTTGAGTAAAAGCTGTCATAATTTGTTGCCTTTCCATTTCTTTTGCTTGTTCAAATATGTTAGGTTGTAATATTGTACTTCTACTTTTTATTTCTGCCATTAATTTTAAATAATACTTTGAAGTTTTTATTTCTTCTACTAACCATTCTATTGATGTCATAATTAATCTTTTTTAGGTTGTTAACTGAATATGCATTCTCCCATTACAAGAAACTGAAACACTACATCGCTTGTTGCTGCGTCTCCGGTTTCATTTAGTTCTTGCTCTAATGCGTATGAATAATCTTTGTTGTTAGCCAATGCTTGTAGCCTGTCCTTAATAGTGTTATGATTAAGTTCTCCAAGAAGATCAGACTCGTCCTCAGTCATGGAATCATTGTCATGTATCTGAACGACAACTCCGTGGTCCATGACCGCCTTAAATACTGCGGTGCTAAGTGGTGGTTCTTCTTTACGACTTACATACTTTCTTACCTTAGCAACAGTCTCGTCTGTTATCCAATACCAATCATTGCTACCGCCTTCTAAGGCGGTAACAAAGATGTTCTCTAATATCTCTCTAGATATTTCTTTTTCAATAGTAATTTTCATGTTAGATTTTGTTTAAGTTTAAATTAAATGCTGCGTTGTCTAGTTGTTCCCATATCACACTATATGACATGTCATTTGTAAATGCATCAGATAGCACTTTCATGGCCTCCTCATCAGTACATTCATATCCCATCTTGACGTCATCAATACACCAAAGGTTGTCAGTGTAATAACCCTTCTCCTTTAGGTAGATGATAGCTTTACTGATGTCGTTAATCTCCTCAAGTGGATGAGGTTCTTGCTGAAAGTTTATATTTAGCACTGCCTTGAATACTTCGTGGCAGTGCATTTGTAAACATTGAAAGGTTCCATACAGATGTTTGTCAAATGGATACTCACTCATGTTGAGTGGCGTATGGTTGACCATCTGAATTGTTTTTTGTCCGCACTTAGGACAGCACAGAATGTTGCTCATGTTTTTTCTTTTTAAATGTGATTAAATACTTTTTGTTAAACTTACTTGGATAGCATATACCACAAGACTTTTGTGCCTTAGACATTCGGTGCTTGTATGATACGTGCCCATTAGGACACTCGCCTACCCAATTACCTTTGATGCTTGCGTCATTGGAGCACCGCTGACCATTGCATCCAATCTCCAGTGCCTTGCTTCTCCACACGTCATCGTGTCCATGTCCACACCCAACGAGTGCATGTGCAATCTCATGCAATATCGTATTTCTAACCTTATCGTCCTTCCTGATTTGTGTCAGTGGCGATGACAAAGATATAATTCTCTTTGAGTGCATGCAGCATCCGTAACGCTTTTTTGCTTTGTCAAATTTGAATTTCCAACCTTTGCCGATGAGCCCATGTTGCTTCATCAGCTTTAGTGCTAATTGCTCTGCTTCGTTTAGAATCATTTGATTTGTTTAGATTTTAATTAATGGTATTTTTTCGTAGTGAACAACTACTGAAAATGGAAATAGTTTTTTGATATTAGCAACGTATTCGTCATTAACGTAGAATATGTCTGAGCCTTCTGCTCTTTCTTCTTGAACCATTTCGTTCATTACAGATTCAATAGCTGCTCTGTTAATGTCAGTCAGTAAATAGAAGTTGCTTTCTTTGTCTGATGTTGTATTGATTTCAAAAATGTTCATTGATTAATTTTTAGACATTACAAAAATAAGTGCACCGAGTGCTCCGAGTATGAGTGATATTACCATAACGTAGTAGTGTAGCTGTGACGCTAACCTCTGCCACTTCATTGTCTCATCTTGTTTCATCTGAATGATGGCAGCTATCCTGTCTGCATCAGACATGCTTTCGAGCTCTTCGTATGAGTAGAAGATTCTGCTTTTAATAATTTGATCTCTAACTCCTTCTCTTTGGAGTAATTCTTCTTGTGTTAATTGTTCTGTTGTCATGTTGATTGTTTTAAAAGTTTATATTTATATTTACGATGATTTCTAATTGTTGCTGCCCATTCTTCCCCACCTTTGTAATACACAGCACTTCCACCACGATTTCTCCTGTTCTCCAAGTCCTTTACTTTTTTCTCAGGACAGGTAACGAACTGAACGAGGCGTCTACTTACATTGAATATCGAAGCTAGTTTCCTCTGCGAATATCCTAAGTTATGTAGGCTTATCAATCTCTCTCGTTGACATGGTAGCAGTTTTGTTCTGCGGTCAAAGAAAGGGCAATCAATTTTTACTTTATCCGTTTTGTATGGCATTGAGATATTTTATAATTAACGTGTCATAATTCTCCGGGTTGAATAAGTAATTGTACGCATTTATCATGTAGCGTTCCCAACCGCCATCAGCCGCCACGATGATAGTATTACTTTCCAACCACATCATAAAGTCAATCAAGTCCATCGCTTTATTCTCCGTGTTGAAAACAAATTTACTAAACTCGCTTTGAGGATACTCCTCCATATGCCTGAGCATGTCTCTGATTTCTTTTTGTTGCATCATTTTTAAAGTATTTATTTGTTAATAATATAGTTATAATTCTTGACTGCCAAATGCAACTGAGGTACACTTGTTGCAGTCTTATAAGTGAGCGTAGAAGGCAGGCTTCGGTTCGCTTTGTTAATCCATATCCTAAAAACATTTTTAAAATGTTTACACCGCCCTACCTCTTGGGGCGGTGTCCTTTTATACATAACTATGCAGTATATTCCTGAAGCCTTTGTGTACATTTCTCCTGTAAGCATCAGTAACTACGTTATCCTCATGTAGTTTGTTCATGGCTTGTGTACTGCAATATCTCTTCTCAATCATACGCAGTGGTGCCTCAAATGTCTTGCCTTGTACCATAAGTGTTATCATCTCAGCATGCGTCCTTATGTCAGTATTGTCAAAGTAGCCATTTTGACGTGCGTCAATGTGAGCATTTGCTATCTCTCTAATCTTAGGTTTTATTCTCATTTGAAATAGTTTTTAATGTTTTGCATCTCAGATATGTATTCACTCATGTCGTCAGCGTCATAGTAGTATGTCTGCTCAACCCAATCAAAGAAAGCTGATTGTTGTGTGTCAGATAACTCATTGAATAGTGTCTTTGCCTGCTCATGTTGACCATTTGTTTTGCTGTCGATGATGTACTCAAAATAATCTTCTATGATTGTCATCTCAAGCATAGCGAGTGTTGCCTTGTTTACCATGGTATATAGTTTTAATTGTTAAAAGTTTTGTCCCACTCAGTAGGTGTTATTCCCGATAGAATAAACTCCCTTTCCGATGCGGACAGATTATTAAAAATGTTTTGAACATACTCTCCGGTTTCTCTTCTTATTTCAAACCTATCGAGTTGCTCTTTTGTTACGTTTAAGTTCATTGTGTGTGTCACACCTGTTAACTGACTTGTTCTTGTTACTTGCATTTGTTTTTATTTGTGATGATTAAATTTCCGTTTGATTCAAATAGTTCTTTTGTTGACTCATCTCCATTATCTTCGGGCTGCAAGTCTTCGCTTGTTTCGTAGTTATAACCAATGCCACAACAACTTTACATAAGATAATAAGTCGATTTTAAAATGATATGCGTTTAAGATTATAAAGAGTAATAATGCAAATGAAATTACACTATCTATCCAACTAAGAACCATAAACTTTTTAGTAATTAAGCTAATTACTAAAAGAACAGAAAATGTTAACCATTGCGAACTAAATAATCCAATAAAAATCCATAAAATGTAAAGTATCATAAGCACAGATACATTTTTTTGTGTTGAGGAATATTCATCAAACTTTTTTCCTTTTAAGGCTTTAATTCCTTTTGAGAAGTTGTGAACTCTTTGAATGTTTGCGATTGCGATTAACTCCCAAAGCAATGGGAAAATTGTCATAAAATAAAAAATGTGTTTCATAATAAATTGATTTTAAGCACTGGTTATAACAGTTGTTTGGCACTATTGCCGTTTAGTTTTTCAGCGGAAAATACGCTGGTAATATTAAATTTAGTTTTCAATTCACGTTCACGTTATCGGCAACAGATGCCAAGCAACATAACGTTATACTCAAAGTCATAGCATAGTCCATGAGTGTCTCCGTTTTTAAATATGTCCATCATTATCTCGTCTGCTTTTTCTTTTGACTCTGCTACTATTGTGTATCTATCTCTTCCCCAAATTGTGTACTTCTTGTCGATGTAGTAATTGAACTCTATTTCTTTTGTCATTTTAATTTTATTTAATTGTTTACCATAAATTGTTATCTGAATACCATCCCTCACACGTCTTGCATAAGCCGTATTCCGTAACTGCGTCCTCTCTCCAACAGTCTTTGCAATAGGTGTCTACCACGCACGTCTTTTTAATTTCTTCCTCTTCCCAAAATATACTTGTTTGCTTGGGCGCCCCCCAATCCCAAAATCGATTTGTGTTTGCATACTTGCCATATTTAGAATACGGAGCAGCCGGTGCAGCATAACGTGGTTTGTATCGGTGCGTGTACGTGTCGGTACAATAGCGGATGATAGTTTGGCACATCTCTAAGCAAGACAGGACGTCAATCACGTCAACATACTCTTGAGGCGAATGAGGATTGTAATAGCCACACGATATGTTAGCCACACTTACCTCTATCTGATTTTCTTTCAGTGCCATCACGTCCGTCATCATACCCTTACCAAACTTGTACCCATAGCTTGATATGATTGGGAGCACGTCATCCTGAAAGCATTTGCTACTCAGCTCGACTCCACTTGCATCAGTAATGAAGTCACTGTTGCCACGCCTATCGCACTGCAATACAAAGCGGCAGTCGTCAAAGAATTTCATCTGTGCACCATAACTACCCATGCACCCTACCTCCTCGTCTCTGAAGAACGCGACCTTCATGTCATCAAACTCCCTGAGACATTCAAGTGCAATGAAGATACCGACCTTGTCATCGCCACCGATACCGACCTGCTCCATGTTAATTCGATCGAAGCCTGTAATCATACCATTGAACTCCAATGGGAACAAGTCATCAGTGATGTCATGCACCGTGTCCATGTGTGCTACCATACACGGATATGTTGGTGCATTACCCTTAGTGATATACAGATTGCCGTCATCTATGAACATGACGGTGTTGGGTATCTGCTTTACTTGGCGTACTATGTACGCAAACATTCTGAATTGGTCGTGGCTGACCGATTGGATACTAAGTACCTCTTTTAGTTTCTCTGTCATGTGTTTTGTTTTTTTTATAATTAGTCTACGCTTGTTATGTCATCCTTGTGAAATACATCTCCGTCAGGAGTTGTTACTGCATCCTCACGAAGTAAGTAATCGTCATGATGGTCGCACCATATAACGTCATCGCCTAAATGATACTCTCCTGTCCACTGAGAATACTTGACATCGTCATACTCTGTATGGTAGTAGTCTCCGTTAATCTCTACTATGCTATCGTCATCTGCCCTATAGTGAGCACCTCTGCTCTCTAAGTATATCAAGTTGCCGTCATCCTCATGGTAGTAGTTGCTGTCGGTATCACAATACACTGCTAACTCGTAGTGGATACTCTCTCCTGCATACCTGCCCCTCTCGATGTACCTGAGGTCGTCATTATGATACCTTGCTCCAGTCGCTGCACATGCCTCATAGTCACCGCCATCTCTCGTGCCTCCGGTTTGACAATACTCGTATACAATACCTGAGAAAGAGTTGTCGTTACATAGAAAGCCTTCTCCACCATACGTGAACGTGTCGATGTATGGGTAGTAGTCAAACTCAGTAGGGGTGGCAATCTTGTATGCTTTCCTGAATACATTGCCGTCCTTCACATATCTGTCCTTGTCCCGATACGACTTGTACTCTACCTTACGGATAAACTCATTGGTCTCTGCATACTCGAGGAACATGTCGTAGTAGTGCTCCTTAGCCACATACACCCTGTCCATGAGCACACCATCCTCAGTAGTCCACAATAGTGCCCGACCTGCTAAGTGCCCCTCGTTGTTCATCATGGTAAGAATACGAAGATGAGGACAATAGGCATAGATTTTTAAGTAATCCTCATCCCCATTCATACATGAATCATTGAGACCTGCACGCCCTTGCTCCCTATCCATACAATAGATTTCGGGTATGTCCTTGTTAGGTCTGATGACAAACTCTTTGCACTCAGCGTCACACGCTGCCTTGTACTGATTGACAAAGGACGTGAACTCAACATCCTTGAATAGCTTGACGGCACGAGGCGTGAGTATCTTCTTGATAATCTTACCGGCTGTGCCGTTCTGCCTACCGTCACGAGCCCACCGACCATCGTCAGTAATTTTGCGCTCCTTACCTTTAGGCAAGTAACTGATTGTGCCGTCATCACGAAGTGTGAGATAGTTGACCTCATCCGTTTTGACCATGAGTCGATACGAATTGTAACCCCATCCCTCATAGTAGATGGCTCGCATAATAAACTGTGCGACCTTGTTGTCGCTGTCATTCAGGAACTTCCTGAAACTGCTTGATACGTGTAGCATTTGATTTGATTTTGGTTATGAATGATATGATGTGCACTCGAGTGCACTTTTAGTTGATTGTTTTTAAGTATTTCATATTGGTATCGTAAATCCGAGCATCGCCAGCACCCAATTCATCCATCACATCATACATTTCTTCCTCGCTCGGTTCTCTGTCAAAGTATTTGTGACCGACTTCATCCCACCCGTAGAAGTCGTTACTGTTGCCTTCATAAAATACAACCTTCCACTTGATGTAGTCGTGTTCGCCCAACTCCATTATTTCCGACAGCTTCGTTGCCAACTCATCGTGAGTAAGCTCATTTGAGAATACCTTACCACAGTTATCCTTCAATGCCATCAACTTAATAGTTGAGTCGCATTCTTTGAGTGAAACATTCCACCCGTTTTTGAATTTTAGTTCCATGTTTGTTGGTTTTAATTAATGATGTAATGGTTGTAGTCTATGTCTTTTGGGTAGTACCCATCCATTGTAAGTACGGGTTCTTTGTAGTGTACGGCATATATGACATCGTCAACTCTATACACATACAAGTCGTAGTCTATATATAGTGTTTCATCTGCTAAGTATTGATAGCTGTCGTCATTATCTTCTAACTTGAAACCTTTTTGACATTGGCTTACCCAATAGTGATACTCTTTACTTTTCATGTTAATTATGTTTCATGCCACTGCATACGCCGTAGCCTTTGCGTGTTGATAATCTGATTATGTTGTCTGCTACATTCTTGTCCACTACCTGTATCGTGTTGCCTGTCTTGTGGTTGGTAATTGGTACTCCACCGACACGCTGAACACTTGAGCAGTTGACACAATGTTTGTATCCATACTTTGTAAGTCGTAGCAACGGCATTGCATTGCCACATTTTATGCATGTTGTCATTTTGTGATTTGGTTTAAGATGTCAAGTAATGCACCTAAGCATACCACATATAGGAACACAAAGGCGATTGATACGATAATTGTCATTTTTTTTTGGTTTGATTGGTAATTAAAAAGTGCACCCGAGTGCACTATTTGTATCCGACTTTGCCCCATGTGTCAGGGCATCCGTTGCGTGTCATACGGCATGATGACAGTCCGAGGACTGCCAATGCTACGATGTAGATTACAATTAGTTTGATTGTGTACGTTAGTTTGTCCATGTGTTTTGTTTTATACTCTGAAAAATTGATTAGTTAAAAATCCAAATTCTACTTGCTCGAAGCCGTCTGCATGTGGACATAGCCACATCAACGCATCGTCAATCATATCTTGGTCTATCTTGTCTTTGTTAAACCAATCCTTGAGGTACACTTTGCCCTCATTGAGCCTATCCCACATGATGCCGTCCATGAGTGGATAGTCACAATTGTTTTGATAATACGATGTCAGATACCTTTCGCTAGCGTCCTCTGTTTTATGTATTGACGCTATTCCGCCATCTTCGACAAGTATAGTTATGTCGTTTGGCGTTATCTCCTGTATTGAATACATTGCCTTAATCATTCTCCACCTCCTTTTTCTTTAACTCCACCTCCCACAAGTGGCACGATATTGCACAGAATACAAGACAACTGACAATTAAGAAGATTGCCACATACGGAGGTAGTTTCATGTTGTAAAATACCCACATTGCACCCACTGAACACATTGCGTAAAACGCTGACAGAATACCTAAAATGTACTTTTTCATAACTGTTGATTTAATTTGATTAGCACGACACTGGGAGTCGAACCCAAAGTGCACCCGAGTGCACTCGTACCACTACTGCCGTAACCATAACACACAAACTCAAACTCCTCATTATATATTTTGACCACATTGACCACATTGACCACATGAGCCGAGGTATGATAGTTTTTTGAAAAAAAATAGGGGGCGAACCCCCTATGATTATTTAATATCCAATCCTTTCAGGTACTTTATTGCCTCTTTAATATCTTCAGTAGTAACCCCCGAATTTATCTTAATATCAATACCTTTCTTTGCAGTCGTAAATTTGGACGGCTTTTCGGTATCGCTTTTTTCGGTAAGTTTTTCAGCAG
>Ga0315291_10002543_pt1 | contig 23840 bp, 17 predicted proteins | sample YL17G12_20_MG_FD_203070 | JGI IMG/M metagenome (GOLD analysis project Ga0315291, IMG submission 203070) | Sediment microbial communities from Yellowstone Lake, YNP, Wyoming, USA - YL17G12_20 | ecosystem: Environmental > Aquatic > Freshwater > Lake > Sediment | place: USA: Wyoming | collected... | reverse complement strand
TCTCGCCGATATCAATGTCGAGCAGTTCGATCACCCGTTTGACTTCTTGCAGGGAGTCATAGTCGGCGATTACGATCAGGGCGTTGATCCGGGTCTCGGGAATAATCTTGATGGGCGGCCCGGCCGCCTGGCCGGCCTCCTGGGTCTGGGGCTGGGCCGATGGGGTAGGGGTGCGGCGGCGGGCGCGGCTGGCGCGCTCGGCCGGCGAAGGGGCCGTGGTCGCGGTCCGGGTGCCGGCGCCCGCGGCTTCGGAAAAAATCTGGCCGAGGGTGGCGGCCAAATCGCTGGCCAAAGTATATTTGCAGCGGATGATCTCCATCTCCGGCTCTTTACCCGGCACGTCCAGGATCTTGAGGATGCGCACGATCCGCTCGATGTTGAGGGCGGTATCCACCAGGATCAAGGTATTGGTGGGTTCATAGCCGATGGCGCTGGCGCCTTCCTTGGAGAGCAGGGGCTGGATGGTCCCGGTCACGTCCTTGGCGGCGATGTATTCCAGCGGGATGAACCGGGTCACGAAACTGTCGGTGACCGATGGCCGGGTTCCCCCGGAATAGATCGGGATATTCGAGCGCAGAACTTCGGCGTTGCGCACCACCCGATACAGGTTGGGCACCGCGGTCTGGACGATGTTGTAACCGTTCAGGTTGAGAATGACCAGGAAGATTTTTTCCGCCTGGCTCTGGGGGATCTTGGTCGGCGAAATAATGGTGATCTTGCCCTTGGGCACCTCTTCCAGGATAAAGTTCTTGCCCAGGATTTCACTGAAGTTCTTGATGACTTCCTGCAACTCCACGTCCTGAAAGTTAATGCTCAAGCCTTCCGCGGCCGCCTCCGGCTTCGGCTCTCTCCCCTCCGGCCGGGGCGGGGCGGCGGGCGGCGGGCTTACCGGCGCGGCCGGCGCTTCGGCCGAGGGTGCCGGCGCCGGTGCCGCCGCCGGGGGGGGCGGTGGCGGGGGCGGAACTTCGGCCGGCACTGGCGCGACGGTCTGGGCGGGCGCTGCCGCCGGCGGCACGGGCTCCGCTCCGGGTTCTTGTGCGATCACCGCCGGCCCCAGGCTCAGGCCGATCAATCCCGCCCCCATCAGCCAGGCTCCTGGCCGCCATCTCCGGGTTTCCACCGATTGTTGCCTCCTTTAGTCCTGACCCCTGCTATTGCACGTTGTAAACGAAATTCACGCTTTGCTCTTGACGGTCCACGTCAATGGTGAAATGCTTTTCAAAGCGAAGCTGCTGCAGCAGCTCGAAGCCCCGCTCGATGTTATCCATCTTGACCCCGTTGATCGCCTTGATCACGTCCCCGTTGCGCATCCCCAGCTTGTTGAAGATGCTGTTGTCGCGGATCCGGAAAATGCGAAAGCCGTCGGCGACTTTCTGCTCGCCTTCTCCCACCAGGTTCGGGACCAGCCGGGCGTCCTGGAGCAGGCTGTTGAGGTTCTGCAGCGACTCGTTGATCACCGCCTGCTCGATCACGAATTCATGGTCCGAAACCTGCCGGATCCGGTTGTCAATCCCCATCGCCTTCCGATACTCCGCCAGTTTGCGCTCCCGCTCGCTCTCCGGAACTTTCGCAATATCGGGCCGGTAATCATCCGAATCGCTTCCCCCCAGCTTGGTTAGATCTTTTTCCTCTTCCAAGGAGAACTCTTCTTCCCGCCCGCTCGCATAGCGCACTCGCGCCTTCTTCTCTTCAATCGCCGCCATCACCACCCCGGGCTTGACCTCAGCCCCCACCTTGAAAACTTCGCTCCGGTTTTCCTCCAGCATCTTCATCGTCGCCCGGTTCCAACTGGAATCCCGGCCAAAATAAATGATCCCCAGGAGTTTGGCCCGGAGCGAGGCTTCAGTGGCGGCCACGTTCTCGCCCGCGCCTGGGGTGGCGGAAGGGATCACCACTGCGAACAGGTTCCGCTGGACAATCGCCTCCCGGTTCGGAATATAGCCCCCGCCCGTTAAACTGGAGGCCGAGACACTCACCCCGGGCGCGGGAATGGAGCCGATGAGATACTTGGAGGCCAAGTAGGCGTTCAGGGTCCCGGCGGCAAAATAGCACACCCCGAAAATCAGGACCAAGGTGACCACCCAGAGGTATTTGAAGAAAAACTCTTTTAGATTCATGGTCATAGTGATCGGCCCCGGTTTAAGTAAATTACTTAATTTTAGCTCCATCCTAAAGTAAGAACCCGAAATTGTCAAGCTTTCGTCTCGACTTTTAACTTGACATTCTCCCTATATTGTGTCATAAACAAAGTAAAAAGTTTCAAGAAATTAACTAAATAACTTAATCGAGGGGGTGGCGCGTGAACCGGTTTGGCGAATACCTCAAGCAAAAGCGCAAGGAAGCCGACCTGACCCAAGAAGACCTGGCGCGGGCACTCAAAGTTTCCAATACCTATATTCATCAGTTGGAAACCAGCAAGATTGATGCGCCCACCGAGCGCCGTTGCCGGCAACTGGCCGCGGTCTTGAAGGTGCCTTCCCGCGAGCTCGACGCCATGGCCAAGCAGGAGCGGCTCAAGCGTTTTGCCGAGCGCGTGGGCCTCGGCCCGATCCTCGAGCTCGAGCGCGGTCAAAATAGCGACGAGCTTTCTCCCCTCAGCCCCGCCGAGCGGGCTTTGCTCAAGCTCTACCGCAAGCTCGACCTCGAGACGCGCCGGGAGTTTAACGGGTTGATCGCCATGCTCTTCCGGCATTACCCGGAAGAAGAGATCCAGGCCAACCTGCGCGAGTATCTGCGCATCGCCTAGGAGACGGGTGGGGAATGGCACGGCTGAAAACCCTCGGCGTGATCCTCCTGGCCCAGGTCATCCTGGCCGCGGCCCTGGGCACGCTCTTCCGCTTCCAGGTCCTCAACGAAAAACGCCAGTTGATCCTCAACTCCAGCGTGGTCGTGCAATTCTATTCCTATCAGCCCAACCCCTACCTCACCTCCTACAGCCGTTACTTCTACAACTTCGGCTACCCCTCCCTCACCTCCCTGTTTGAAGACCCCATGCGGCCCCGCCAAAACCGGAGCATGGACGAGGCCAACTTCAGCCGCTTCTCCATCCTCCTCGAAGACGAGATCCAGAAGTCCACCGACCCCAAGGTCAAGGAAGCCTATCTGCATCCGCCCGGAAACCGCATCCAGGAATTCGGCGACACCCTCGCCATCAACGCGCTCCTCACCCGCGACTCCGACCGCAAACCCTACGGCCTCGTCCGCATCAGCCATAACATCAAAAACCTACCCCGCGACGTCTTCTTCAAAAACGCGCTCCTCTACTTCATCATCATCTTCCTCTACAACTCCCAGATCGCCCTCATCTACCTCTACCTCACCCGCCGCAAGCGCCCGGTGGTCATGGACCTCGACCGCGGCTACCTAAAGGAGCACGCCATCGGCGCCCTCAAGCTCCAGCACCGCATCCTGGGCGATATCATCGCCGACCACGAGACCCTGCCGACCACGCCCCGCGCGCCGTTGCCCCCCGACGATAACATCGTGCCCTTCGAGGCCCCCAGGAAAAAAACCTGAGGTCCGCCATGGTCGCCAAGGAAAAGATCTTGATCGTGGACGACATGGAGACCTTCCTCAAACTGGAGAAGATGCTGCTCGAGCGCTCCGGCTACGAGATCATCACCGCCCGCACCGGCATCGAAGCCCTCAAGAAAGTCCAGACCGAAAAACCCCGCCTGGTCTTCCTCGACCTGGTCATGCCCGAGATGACCGGCGACGCCGTCTGCCGCTTCATCAAGACCAACAAAAATTTGAAGCACATCCCCGTGGTCATGGTCACCACCAAGGCCGACGACGACAGCCGCGACCGCTGCCACCAGGCCGGCTGCGACGATTACATGACCAAGCCCGTCACCCAGCGCGACTTCTTCAACAAGATCAAGAAGTTCATCAACCTCGAAAAACGCCGACACCCGCGCGCGCCCATCCGCATCTCCGCCGATTGCATGGAAGGCGAAGTCGGCTACCAATACTACACGGTGGACGTGAGCCAGAGCGGCATGTTCATTGATACCTTCAAACCCCTGCCGCTCGGCGCCGAGATCACCATCAAGTTCTCCCTGCCCCGCCAGGGCGCCCCGGTCCTGGTCAAGGGCACCGTTATTCGCACCGTGCCCCCCTCCCACGCGCCCGAAGGCGCCCGCTCCGGCATGGGCGTCCGCTTCACCAACCTCTCCTCTGAAGACTCCGAAAAAATCCGGGCCTACGTGGCCGAAGCCTGATCCCTCCGCCCCGCGTCCGAGCGGGATGAAGGTGGATGTGGATGTGAACGAATAGTAAATGGTAGATGCCTACTCGCAATGAAAGCCCTTAACGGACAACTAAGGCTCTACCATCTCACCATTTTTCATAAAAGCAGGCCGAGCGACCTGGCGCCTCTGTTCGCGACTCACCCGCGCCCCGGTTTCGGAGATTGCATTTCCTGAACTTTGAAGCAATTGACAAGCCTCGATCCTATGCTATGATGGCCGGGATCGGCGCCGATGGTATGGCCTGCCATTCCCGATTCGCGGAGGTAAACCGATGAAGGATGTAATCTGGGAACCCGATGGCGATTACCTGACCAAGAGCAACATCGTCCGCTTCATGAAGAAGCATAAGATCAAGGACTATAACCACCTGATCCAGCGCTCGACCTCGGACGTGGAGTGGTTCTGGAAGGCCGCGCTCAAGGACCTGGGGGTGGAGTGGTTCACGCCCTACACCCGGATCCTGGATATGTCCAAGGGCTTCCCCTGGGCCAAGTGGTTCGTGGCCGGCAAGATCAACATCGTCCACAACATCCTCGACCGCCACCTCAAGAAGCGCGGCCGGCAGACCATGATCCTCTGGGAGGGCGACGACGGCAAGACCCGCTCGCTCACCTACGCGGAGGTCAACGCCGAGGTCTGCCGGGTGGCGAACGGGCTCAAGAAGCTGGGGGTGAAGAAGGGCGACACCGTCGGGATCTATATGCCCATGGTGCCCGAGATCTGCATCGCGCTCTATGCCTGCCTCAAGATCGGGGCCGCGGTGATCCCGGTCTTTTCCGGCTTCGGCAGCATGGCGCTGGCCACGCGCCTGGAAGACGGAGAGGCCAAGGTGCTGTTTACCTCGGACGGCGCGGTGCGCCGGGGCAAGGCGGTGCCGACCAAGGAAGAGGCGGACAAGGCGCTGGCGATGGTGAAGTGCGTGAAGCACGTGGTGGTCTATCGCCGGACCGGGGCCAATGTGCCGATGAAGAAGGGCCGGGATCTTTTCTGGGAAGACCTGGTGGCCGGACAGAAGACCGCCTGCCCCACGGCCAAGCTTCCGGCCGAGCATACCTCGATGATCATCTACACTTCCGGCACCACCGGCAAGCCCAAGGGCACGGTGCACACGCACGCCGGCGCGTTGGCGCAAATGGCCAAGGAGTTGGGCTATTACTTTGACGTGAAGCCGGAGGACGTCTTCTTCTGGGTGACCGATATCGGCTGGATGATGGGCCCCTGGATGATGATCGGGGTGCCGTTCCACGGGGGCCGGTTCTTAGTTTACGAGGGCGTGCCCAACTGGCCGGGCCAGGACCGGCTGTGGGAGGTGGTCGAGCGGAACCGGGTGACCACCCTCGGCATCTCGCCGACCGCGATCCGGCTGATGATGACTTACCCGGAGAGCGAGGTGACCAAGCATGACCTGTCCCGGCTCCGGATCTTGGGCTCGACCGGCGAGCCCTGGGACCCGCATTCTTACATGTGGTTTTTCGAAAAGGTGGGCGGCAAGCGCTGCCCGATCATCAACATCTCGGGCGGCACCGAGATCGTAGGCTGCCTGCTCTCGCCGCTGCCGATCACCAGCCTCAAGCCCTGCACCTTGCGCGGGCCGGGCCTGGGCATGGACATTGACGTGTTCGATGAGGACGGGAAGTCGATCCAGGGCGGCATCGGGCACCTGGTCTGCAAGAAGCCGGCGCCCTCGATGACCAAGGGCTTCCTCAAGGACCCCAAGCGTTATCTGGACACTTACTTTTCCCGCTGGCCGAATGTCTGGTATCACGGGGACTGGGCGCTGAAAGATGAGGACGGCTTCTGGTTTTTGCACGGCCGCAGTGACGACACCATCAAGGTGGCGGGCAAGCGCACCGGCCCGGCCGAGATCGAGGCGGCGCTCAACGAGCACGCGGCGGTGACCGAGAGCGCGGCCATCGGCGCGCCCCACGACATCAAGGGCGAGAGTGTGGTCTGCTTCGTGGTGCTGGGGCCGGGTTATGCGCCGTCGGAGGAGTTGCGGGAGGAGTTGAAAGGGCAGGTGGTCAAGCACCTGGGCAAAACCTTGAAGCCGGAAGCGCTCAAGTTTGTCAAGGCGCTGCCCAAGACCCGCTCGGCCAAGATCGTGCGGGGCGTGATCCGGCGCCAATACCTGGGCCAGCCCCCGGGGGATTTGGCCTCGGTCGAGAACCCGGAAGCCGTCGCGGAAATCTCGCGGGCGATTTAGCCTCAATTCCGTCCACGTGAACGTGATCGTGAACGTGAACGATTGAAGTTGTCCACGACCACGACCGCATCTACATTCAAGGGGTTTTAATGGAATTGATTCACAGGTTGATCGAGCTTTTTCTCGATTACTTTTTGCACCTGGACCAGCACCTGGGCGATGTCATCCAGAGTTTTGGGGTCTGGACCTACGTGCTGCTCTTCGCCATCGTTTTCTGCGAGACCGGGCTGGTGGTGACGCCGATCCTGCCCGGCGATTCCCTGCTCTTTGCCGCGGGCACCTTCGCAGCCATCGGCAAGCTCAAAGTCTGGTGGCTGTTCGGCCTGCTTTGCGCGGCCGCGATTCTGGGAGATACCATCAACTACTGGATCGGGCACTGGGTGGGACCCAAAGTCTTCACCCGGGAGGATGTCTGGTACCTGAACAAGAAATACCTGGACGAGACCCACCGCTTTTACGAGAAGTGGGGCGCGGAGACCATCATCATCGCCCGCTTCATGCCCATCATCCGCACTTTTGCGCCCTTTGTGGCCGGGATCGGGGCCATGAGTTACGGGAAGTTTTTGGTCTACAACGTGATCGGCGGGATTGCCTGGGTGGCGATCTTCATTTTCGGCGGCTATTATTTCGGCAATATCCCGGTGGTGAAAAATAACTTCTCCCTGGTGATCATGGCGATCATTTTCATCTCCATCCTGCCCGGGATCATCAAGTTCCTGCAGGAGTATCTCCGGGCGCGCCAATCCACCACCGCAAAGTAGATTGTGTTTGTGAAATCTACTGGCTCATTTGAACTGAGAAAGAATCTTCTGCCGGCTACAAGAAGCGCTTGACAATCAATCCACTTGAGATAAAATTTAATCTACTTGGTTGAAAGAAAAGCAATGAGCAAGCCTGGCGCACCCACCTCTTTTGCGGACTTTAAGGCCAAACTTGCTGGGCTGGTTTCGCAATTTGAGAAAAGGCTTTCCCGTTATAAATCGAAATCATATGATGAAGCGGCGCTTCGCAATGACTTTCTCAATCCTTTTTGGCGCGCTCTGGGTTGGGATTTAGAAAATCGAGAAGGGTTGCCCCAGTCGCTCCGCGAAGTCGAAATTGAAAGCAGAGTTGACATTGCCGGGCGGAAGAAGAAAGCGGATTACTTATTCCGAACCGATGGGATTAACCGTTTTATTTGCGAAGCCAAAAGGCCCGGGGAGGAAATTTCGCGGTTTGCCTTCCAGGCTCAAAGATATGCTTTTAATCTTCAACTGTATATTGCGGTCTTGACTGATTTTGAAGAGTTATTCATTTATCCGGTTGGCGGCAGACCCGATCCTAAATCCCCATTTGAGGCGATCCGAAAATATCACTTTTCTCAGTATCCGTTAGTGCTCGAAGAGCTTTGGGATCTCTTTTCTCGAGAGAAAGTAGCTTCCGGCTCGTTGGATAAATTCCTATCCGAACTTCCCAAAAGAGAGTTAAAAGGCAAAGCCAGGCAGGGATGGCTGATTCGCCCGGAGCGGATCAGAAGAGTGGACACTGATTTTTTATTTTTCCTGGAAGATTGCCGACGGGATTTAGCCAATGATTTGGTGGCCGGAAATCCAAAACCGCTCTGGGAAGAGGCTGATTTAACCGAAGCGGTTCAGAAGATATTAGATCGAATTCTCTTCATCCGGATTTGCGAAGACCGGGACATTGATTTAAACGGAACCCTGGAGAGCATCGTTCAGGAGTGGAGAGATCAAAAGATCAAGCAACCCCTTTACCCGCGTTTGGTAAGTTTGTTCAGGACGCTGGATCAAGCCAAAGAACGATCTTTTAATGGAGGGCTTTTTGCCCCTCATTTTTCCGAGAGTTTAAAAGTAAGCGATTCTTTGCTGCTGGATATTATAGAAAAATTGTCAAGCGAAGAATCTCCTTACCTTTTCAATATCATTCCGGTTGAGATTCTGGGTTCAATCTATGAGAGGTTTATTGGCAAAGTCATTCAAATCAAGCCCAGTGGAAAGGCCAAGCCCATAGATAAACCCGATGTGCGAAAAGCGGGAGGCGTTTATTATACACCCCAATATATCGTGAATTTCATTGTTGAACAAACGGTCGGAAATCTCCTCAAGGATAAAACCCCCGAAGAAGTATCCAAGCTGAAGATTCTAGATCCCGCTTGCGGATCGGGGAGTTTTTTAATAGGCGCGCTTGATCGGCTATGCCAATACTATAAGCAATGGTTTATGCTCAATAAGAATAAGCAGAGACCAGATCTTTGCTGGCACGATTCAGATGGGAATCTTCATCTTACTACGGGCCTGAAACGACAGATCGTGCTCGATAATATTTTTGGCGTAGATTTGGATCCCCAGGCGGTTGAAGTGAGCCAATTTTCTCTCTACTTAAAAATACTCGAAGGGGAGACTCGGTTTACCCTGGCCGCCCAACATCCTTTATTCAAAGGCGAAACGATTTTGCCTGATCTAAAAAATAACATTAAATTGGGGAACTCCCTTATTGAAACTGATTATTTTGATCTGTTCCCTAATGGTGACGAATTAAAGCGGATTCGTCCTCTGGATTGGAAAGCGGCTTTTCCGAATATTATGAAAAACGGCGGCTTTGATGCGGTAATAGGCAATCCGCCCTGGGGACAAAAAGCGGTTGAATTTACCTCCCAAGAAAAGAAATATCTGAAGATTCATTATAAGGCAGCTCATGGGATTTTAGATCTTTTCAAGCTCTTTTCGGAACGCGCGTTGAAACTAACAAGAGATCAGGGGTACTGGGGGATGATATTACCTGATATTATTCTTTTAAAGGATTATCCGGAGATAAGATCAATTATTTTAGAAAATGCCAAGATTGAATGGATTGCCTATACCGGAACTGCTTTTGAGAATGTAAATCTCGAAACCGTTATTTTAGTTTGTTCTAAATCCCTCTCCGAATTGATTTCAAAGCACAAAATTAATATTCTTTTAAGTCTTCCTACCTCAATGGTGCAAGAAATTAAACCGGTCCGAAAGATACCACAATCACTGTTTTGGAAACTAAGGGGATATAAGTTCAACATCCATTTAAATCAAGAAAAACTTGCGCTGCTTGATAAATTGAATTCCTTGCCTCGTCTTAAAGAATCTTTGGAAGCCCACGAAGGGATACATTCAGGAAATATCCGCCAGAAGTTATTTTTACCTAAAAAGAGAAACCGCTTCTGTCGCAGAATGATTTTTGGACGAGAAGAAATTAGAAGATATGAACTTAATTGGGCTGGTCAATGGGTAAATTATAATCCAGATCTTATTAATAAAAAGGCGGGAGAATATGCAAGCCTTGGCCATGAATATTATTTTACCTCACCTAAAATACTTGTCCGCAGAACTGGTAACTATGTGCTGGCAGTGCCGGATTTCAAGGGCTATTTTGTCAGCAACAATCAGTTTGTACTGTTGAAGAAAAGCCAACCCCTAGAGCCGAAAAAAGAAAAGGAAAAGCCGCCAAGCCTTTTTTATTTAGCGGGAATTTTAAACAGCAATTTCATGACATGGTATTTCCGGTCGGTTCAACCTGTCGTTGGTAACTTATTTCCCGAGTTAAAAATAAATCATATCCACGATTTTCCGCTTCCCTCATTAGATTTTGGTAAAGCAAGAGACAAAAGCGATCACGATCAAATGGTTGCTCTGGTCAAGCGGATGATGGAGCTTCTTCCGCAGCCTCGAAAGGTTGTTTCTGAGCACGATAAAAGAACGTTAGAGAGTCCCATCCAAGCTACGGAGTATGCTATCAACCAGTTAGTCTATAAACTTTATCAACTTGCGGATGAAGAAATCGAAATGATCGAAAAGGAAATTTTGAATAATCCTCCTCCGAAGAAGCTTTCAAAAAGGCATGTCCATCCCCTTCCCAAGCTTGAATTTTAAGACGATTTTGTTAGATTATCTTCCCGCGGTGGCTTTAAGGAAGGGTTCGAGCTGGGCCAGGAGTTCCCGGCGCCGGGGCTCGGCTTCGGGCCGGCGGTGCCAGGTGGACCGGCCGGATTCGACTTTGAGCTCTTTGAGGATGCCTTCTTCGGCGAGGAACTGGAAGGCGTTTGTGTAGAGGAGCCGGTTCAGGGCTTCCCGGCGCTTGAGCCCGCCGGTTTTAAGCTCACGATGGCCGAACTTATCCAGGCGGCTGAAAAGCTCGCGGTCGGGGTAAAAGCCGGCGGCCATCCGCTCGAGATAGTTGAAGACCAGCCCGTAGGCTTCCAGGAAGTTGGCGAGCATCCCGGCGAAGTAGGGCAATTCCTGCCGGCCCTTGGCGGTGAGATCGAACACTCGGTTGGGGTCCCCCCCCACCTCGAAGTGGCGGGCGCGGTCAAAAAAGCTCATGGCGTTGGAGTGGCGGCTGGCCTCGGCTTCGGGCGGGTCGGAGACGAACTCGAAGCGCAAGAGGTGTTTTAAAAAGTTGCATTTTCTCTCCAGCTCGGCTTCGGACATGGGGCCTTGACCGTTGCTTAAGAGAGTGGTGGCCCGCAGCGCGGCCGGCAGGAAGAAATGGAAGGCATGGTTCCTATAAATCTCCAGGCTCAGCCGCTGGTCCGAGCCGACCGTGTAAAGCCGCTCCTCCCCCTCCTCTTCTTCCTCGCACTCGATCAGTTTGCGCCGGCAGAGCAGCTCGACGGCGTCGTCCATGGCCCGGGTCAAGTTTTCAAAAGTCTCGGCCAGGGGCGCGTCCTCCTCCAACAGATACTGGTAATAGAGCGCAATCGCCTCGACCAGGTGGGAGTGGGGGATGCCGGCCCGGGTGCCGCTTAAGAGCGCCGCGGCCACCAGGCTGATGGGCGTGACCACGCTATGGTGGTTGATGCCGGTGATGATCTGGCTGGCCAGCCCCTCATAGAGGTCGCCGTTTTTCAGCTCCACCCCTTCCTGGCTCTTAAGGTATTCTTTGAGGCTGATCGGCTCGCCGAAGCGGAGATACATGTGCCCGTAGCGCTGCCGGATCAGGTTGCGGTTGCGCAGCATCTCCAGGAGACGGTTGCGTTCCTGCTTGACCCCGTGCATCTCCTTCAGGTATTCGCCTTCCTCCAGGATCTGGTCGTAAACAATCCCCACCGGCATGAAGGTAACGTCCTCCGCCGCGCCCTTCTGAAAGGCCTGGACCAGGTATTTAACCACCCCCAGCTTGGGCAGCAACAGCCGGCCAGTGCGCGAGCGGCCGCCCTCGATAAAAAACTCGATGTTATACCCCTCCTGGAGCAGGGCCTTCAGGTATTGCACCACCACCGCGGCGTAGACCCGGTTGCCCCGGAAGCTGCGCCGGATGAAGAAAGCGCCGGCCTTGCGGAAGATGGTGCCCAACGGCCAAAAGTTGAGATTGATCCCGGCCCAGATATGGGGCGGGATCATGTCGTTGGCAAAAAGCAGGTAGGAAAGGATCAGGTAGTCCACGTGGCTTTTGTGGCTGGGCACGTAGATCAGGGGATGGCGCTTGGCCGCTTCCCGCACCCGTTTCAGGTCGGCCGGGTCGAAATGGACGCCATCGAAGAGGTTGTTCCAGGCCCAGGTCAGGACCAGGTAAAGGAACTCGATCATGGTCTGGCTGTAGTCCGCGGCCATCTCGTCCAGGTAGCGGGCCGCTTGCCGCCGGACCTCCAAGAGCGGCCGCTCCTCCAGCCGGGCGATCCCGCGCAGCTCGCGGTCCAGGTCCGGGTCGCGGAGCACCTGTTCCAACACCTGGCTGCGCGCCCGCACCATGGGACCCTTGATCACCCGCTTCTGCCGCTCCATGTGGCCGAGCACGTGCTCGCGCAGTTCGTAAGCCAGTTGGTCGTCCAGGATCCCCGGCCGCTGGTCGCGCTCGAGAAATTGCCCGATGGTCAGCGGGTCCGCCATTTCCACAAAGGCCCGGCCGCTGTAACGGAGATATTGCGCGATCTTGCGCAACTGGCCGGGACGATCCTTGACGCCGAAGAAGATATCCAGGATCCCCCGCTCCTCCCGGTCCGGGGCCTTTTCGAACACGATCATCAGCGGGACCAGGATCAGGGTCTCGCCCCGCTTGCGGTAAAGCCGGATCAGGTTGTAGATCGGGTCCTCCTCCGGGTAGATGAACTGCTGGAGCAGGTTCTTGGGATTGATCAAAAAGGTCACAAAGCCGGCGCCCTCATCCAGGCGGTTGCGGTAGTAATTGTTGCGGAAGGGATCCGGCAGTTGAAAGTAATTCAACCAATGAATCAGGTAGGAGAGCAGGATGCGAAGCTGCCGGAAAAAGGGTTGAAAAATGAAGAGGGAAAGGCCATAGGCAATCTCGGGCAAGGGCAGACCCTGGCCGCGCAACCGGTAGTAAAGGAAAAGAAAATCAATCGAGCTGCGGTGCTTGAGGGCATAGATCACCCGCCCTTGGTTGGCCAGTCCGCGAATCCGCTCCAAAACCTCCGGGTCCACCCGGACGCGGTTAAAGAAGCGACCGAAGAGCCAATCTTGAAGCCGGCCGAGGCGGGCGGGGAGTTCGGTGCCGTAGTAATTGAGATGGCCGGCCAGCAGGTGTTGGATCAGCCATTCCAGTCGTTGGGGGCGGGAAGGCGGATGATTCATGATGCGGACCCTTACCCGAATCTTAGCAAAATCAGCCTCGATTGCAAGCCGGACAGCCTGAAGGATGAAGGGTGAAGGGTGAACCTTCCACCTTCAACCTTCATCCCGTGCCCGGGTGACGCGGCGGAAAAGGGCTTGGCCCAGGATGCCGCTGATGGCCAACGCCAGGGTGAAAAAGGTCATGGCCCGGCCCCAACGGTAGCTCTCGGGCTGGTAAACAAACTCCACCCGGCTCTCTCCCGGCCCCACGGCTACGGCCCGCACCAAGTAGTTGGCACGATAGACCTTGGTCGGCTTCCCGTTCACCCAGGCCTTCCAGCCCGGGAAATAAGCATCGGCCAGAACCAGCCAGGCCGGATGTTCACTCCGCACCCGAAGCTCCACCCGGCCCGACTCATACCGCACCACCTCGGCCGGAGCAAAGCTTCCACCCTCCATGTCCGCGGGCAAGGCCTCCGAAGTGATCAGGACCACCTCTTGTTTCAAATCCAGGTTTAACAACCGGGCCACCGCCTCTTTCTCCGTGGGCACGGCCCGGGCCTGCGGCACCAGGTAAGCGCGGGGGAAATAACCTTCCAGAAGTAACAGACGGAAGTTGTCCGCCCGGTCATACGCCACGGGTTTGGCCTCGGGGTGGTGGTCGAACATGGACCAGTCGTAAGCCACCAGCGCATACTTAATGTTGAACGACTTGAGCAGGGGCACGGTCATGGCCTGTTCCCAGAGCCGACTGATCCCTTCGGGCATGGCCGGGGTATAGCCGGTCATCTCTTCAATGCCATAGACCAGGTTCCAGTTGGGTTTCAGTGTGTCCTTTTGCCAGATCCGCTGCGCGATGTGGATAGGCAAAGCCGTGTCACCCAGGGGCCCGTAGGAATACTCCACGCGGCGGTCGCGGAACGTGCGGAATTTTTCCGAGGGGTCGGCTTGGCGCTCTCGGATCAGCTCCCGGGCTTTGGAGGGCGTGGTGTAAAGCCAGTCCGGGGCCGTGGGCACCAGGGGACGGCCGGCGGTGTAGAGGTCGAGCGCGGTGATCGCCAGCAGCAGCGGGGGAAGCCCTCTTCGCCGGCTGGTTTTGGCCCGCATTACCAAAAAGGCCCCGGCCAAGACCAAGGCGACCACGGCCGTCCGGGCCAGGGCAAAGAGCAAAGCGTCGGCGGCATCGGCGGAACGGATGTGGCCGACCCGGGGCTGGCGCAAGAAGGTTGCAAACCCTCTTTGCATGGCGTCCTGGCCCAGCCAGCCGAAAAGGCCCAAGGCGATGAGCAGGGCCAGGAAAACGAGCGCGATCAGGCGAAAGCGCCGGCCGGGAGGGAAGTGTTCGAGGAAAGAGTGGGTGCCGATTCCGGCCAGGGCGGCCAGGCCGAAGCTGAAGGGCGCCAGGTATTTTTCCGGGTAGCGGAACAGGCGCAGGCCGGGCACCAGATGATAGGCGAGGCTATAGAAAGGGGTGTAGCGGCCCAAGGCTAAAAGGAGTGAGACCAGGCCGAGGAGCGCAAAAAAATAAGCCTGGGGGTTGCGGCTGCGCAAGGCCAGGGCCGCGGCGAGGAGCGGCCAGAGACCCAGATAGACGCCCATGGAGAAGGGCAGGGGGAAGCACCAGTCGGTCATAAAGCCGCCCCAAAAATGATCTTCGGGCCAGGGCAGGCCCCAGAGGTTGGGCCAGACCAATTCGAGGAGGCGCAGGGGATAAAACGACCAGCAGGTGCTTTGCTCCAGGAGCAGGCCGTGGGCGCGTTCGGTATGAAGGGTGAACTCCCAGGAAGGGAGGAACTGGATCATGCTGAGGCCTAAGGCGAAGAGGAGCGAGACGGCGAGGAGCGAGAGGGTTTTCCGGAGAGGGGTCTTGGGGGTGGTCGCGGCGTGCTCTCCCGCGCCCCGCTTCGCGAAGAGCGCATAGGCCAGACCCATCACGGCCGCGAGGCCGGCGCCCTGGGGTTCTCCGGCCAGGAAAGGGAGGGCGATGCTCACTCCGGCGGCCAGGGCCCAGCGGAAATCTAAAGCCAGGACCGAGCGGCGAAAGCAAAAGAGCGCCCAGGGGAAATAACAGGGCGAGATCAGGTAAATCAGGTTAGTATGCTGAGCCACCAGGTAGCCGGAGAAAGCGAAGCTGATGGCGCCGAGCGCGGCCGCGGCCGGTCGCAGGCGGAGGTCCCGCAGGAGCAGATACATCCCCACGCCGGCCAAGGGGTAATGGAACAAGAGGTAGTAGCGCAAGCCCTGGAGCGGAGAGAGGAACAGGAAGAGGACGTTGAGGGGATAGAAGCAAGCGGTGGCCAGTTCGGCCAGGAAGGGCATCCCCATCAAGGGGTATGGGTTCCAGAGCGGGATCCGGCCCTTATGCAGGTGCTCGGCCAAAAACACTTTCATGGGATAGAACTCGTGGAAGATGTCGCGGAAGTAAGGCATCTCCCGCAAGGCGAAATGGAAGAAGAGGAGCGAGAACAGAAGCGCGGCCAAAACCGCGAGCACGATCTCGCTGCGGCGCAGGACCGGGGCCGGCTGATTCATGGCGCCCCCGCCAGGGCACCAGGTCTCCGCCCGCCGGCGGGCCGCTCGGAAAGCCAAGGATTTGTAATCCGTCCCATTCGATGCTAGCATATAACAAAATCAGGCGAATGCTAAATTGCCAAGCACCCGCCGAGAGGGAAAGGAAAACGAGTGAATCCAGAAGACAAAACCTACGGCTTTCGATTCGTCTGCAAAGACTTTGAGATCGAGATCCGAGGCGACCAGCGCTTTGTCGAAAAGACCCTGGGCCGCTACGAAAACAAAGTGATGCAGAAACTCCGGGAGTTTTTTCCCCACGGCCCATCCCCTGAGCACCGCGAGCCGGAGGCTCCCCGCCCCTCGGCTCCGGCTCCAGCTCACCACCCGCCCGCTGCTCCAGCGGAACCCGCCTCTGCCTCGCCCGCCGGCGAAAAGAAATCACGCCGCCGCCGGGGCCGGGGCCGGCGCGGCAAGCGCCATCAGGAAAGTCAGGAGACCGCGGCTTCACGAATAGAACACGAACCCCAACCCGTGAGCGCGATGCCTCTGTTGCGCAAAGAGGGCACCGCACTGGAGGCGACCCTTCCCTTCAGCGAAGGCCCGGCGCTTTTGGAGGAACCGGCGGCCCCGGCCTTCACCCATCCCCCTTTGGAAGACGTGCGGCCGGCCGCCACCGACTTTCCGGGGCGCCGGCGGACGCCCAAGGTGGAACCGAGGACGCTGAAGGCGCTGTTGGAGGAAAAGCGGCCCCGGACCCACCACGACCGGATCATGCTGATGGGCTTTCATCTGGAAAACGCGGCCGGGGGCTCGGACTTCACCGCCGAAGAATTGACGGGGTGCTACCAGGCCGCGAACGAAACCCTGCCCGCCAACCTCACCCAGGTGCTCAACCACGCCACCCGCAGCGGCTTCATCCTCCGCCACGATCAGGGCCGCATCCAGCGGTTCAAGCTCTCGGCGCGGGGAAGGCGCTACGTCGAAGACGGCATGAAATTGCTCTAACTCTTATTTCATCATTGAATAAGCAGAGGCTCCCACCGGACCCGCGGCCCGGGTGCGGGAGTGGAGGAGAAGTCCTTAGTGCTTCGATTCGCAAATACGATGATATATCATTTCTGCTTGCTTGATGAGTTTGCTCACTCAGCACTAAGTCCTGAGTAAATAAATTCGTCATCGAACTTATGAATCGAAGGACTTAGGCGGCGGTGGGAGGAGAAGGCTCCAGCTCGGCCCGGTTGGCCTTGGCCTCGTTCGAGTCCGGCGGGAAGTGATAAATGATCTCCTGGCGGACCCGGGCCATCAGGGTCTCCTTGCTCTGCAGATCCACGCCCGCGGTGCTTACCGGCTCGGCCACCGCCATCCGCACCCGGGTGCGGGCAAAGCGGTAGGAGCCCTTGGGCATCATCGGCCGGGTGCCGGCGATGCTGATGGGGATGATCGGCACCTGGGCCTTGACCCCCAGGACAAACCCGCCTTTCTTGAACGGCCCCAGCCGATGGTCGGGAGAGCGGGTGCCCTCGGGAAAGACCAGCACCGAGGTGCCCTGCTGGATTTTCTCCGCGGCCTGGTCCAGGGCCTGGAACGACTGCTGGCGGTTCTCCCGCTGGACGATGATATGCCCCGAGGCCCACATCGCCTGGCCGAAGACCGGGATGTAAACTAAAATCTTCTTGGCCACGAACCGCACCGGCACCGGCAAAAGCGCGGCCAGGCAAATCACGTCGAAATAGCTCTGGTGGTTGGTCATGTAAATGGCCGGACGGCCGGGATCGAGGCGGTCCAGGCCCGCGATCGTCACCGGGTTGCGGCTGGCCCAGATGATCAGCCGGGCCCAGGCCCGGGAGATTGGATGGTAGCAGCGACTGCGCCGGTCAAAGGGAACGGTCAAGACCAGGAGCGTGCCGCAGGTGAACGTGAAGAAGATCAGCACCGCCCACATGTAGATGGTGTAAAGCATGCTCCGTCCCTCTTGTATTATATAAGAGGGTGTGTTAGTTTCAAGTCCGGCGCAACTCCGAAAAGGAAACAAACTCGCGCAGGGCGGAAGGAGGCAGGCATGGGCTCGTTAAACCGAGTAATTCTGATCGGAAACCTGGGGCGCGACCCGGAGGTGAAGTATCTTCCCTCGGGTCAGGCCGTGGCCAATTTCAGCATCGCCACCAGCGAGCGCTGGCAGGACAAGGACGGAAAATTTCAAGAAAAGACCGAATGGCATCGAATCGTGGTCTTTGGAAAGCCGGCTGAAAATTGCGGAGAATATCTTTCCAAGGGCCGCTCGGTCTGTGTTGAAGGCCGGCTCCAAACCCGGGAATGGGAGGACAAGAACCAGCAGAAGCGCTCCACCACCGAGGTGGTGGCGTTCCGGGTCATCTTTCTCGGCAGTAAGGGTGAAGGCGGCGGCAAGGAAGCCGCGGCCGAAGAGGAAATCGTCTATGATAAACCCCCCCGGGGAGGAAGCGAAGAGGATATTCCCTTCTAGACCTGCGACCGCTGCTTTTCGAGATGGAACTGCTCCGAGTTCTTCATGGACCAGACTCAGGCCCACGCCATTCGCAACCTGTTGCAGAAGCTTAAGCTCAACGGGGTTATCGTTTCCGGGCTGCCCAACGTCCGCTACCTGAGCGGCTACACCGGCTCCGACGCTACCCTCTGGCTTTCGGCGCGCGCCCGTCTGCTCTTCACCGATTCCCGCTACACCACCCAGGCCCGGGCCGAGGCGCCGGATTTCCAGGTGATCGAATACCGCCGCAAGGCGGAGGAGATCGGCCAGGCCCTGAAGAAGCGGGGCGTCCAGCGCGCCGGCTTCGAGTCGGGCCGCCTCACCCATGCCCTCTACCGCGAATACCGCAAGCACCTGCGGGGCGTCAAGCTCACGCCGCTCCGCCAGGAGCTCGAGCGGCTGCGGGCCAAGAAGAGCGATTCCGAGCTCCAGAAGATCCAGCGCGCCGGCGAGATCGCCGGCCGGGCCCTCACCCGGGTCCTGCCCATGCTCAAGCCGGGCGCGCGCGAGCGGGAGGTCGCGCTCGAACTCGAGCTTCTGATGAAGCGCCTCGGCGCCGAGCAGGTGCCGTTTCCCGCCATCGTGGCCTCCGGCCGGCGGGGCGCGCTCCCGCATGGCGTGGCTTCCAACAAAAAGCTCAAGGCCGGAGAGCTGGTCACCCTCGATTTCGGATGCAGCTACCGGGGCTACAACTCCGACCAGACCCTGACCCTCTGCCTGGGCGAGCCTTCGGCCAAGCAGAAGCGGATCTACGAGGTCGTCCGCCAGGCCCAGGCCCGGGCCATCGCCGCGATCCGGCCGGGGGCGAGCCTGCGGGCGGTGGACGCGCGCGCGCGCGATTACATCCGGGAGCAGGGGTTCGGCGAATATTTCGGCCACGGCCTGGGACACGGGGTGGGCCTGGAAGTGCACGAGGAACCTTATTTAAACTCGCAGGCTAAGGGCCGGCTGGAAGCGGGCATGGTGGTGACCGTGGAGCCGGGCATCTACCTCCCGGGCTGGGGCGGCGTGCGGATCGAGGACATGGTCGCGGTTACCGCCGCCGGCGCCCGCGTGCTCACCCAGTCCTCCGGCCCGCTCCGAGTCTGCGCGATTTAACGGAGCCGACCATCTTCCTTCATCCCTCCTCTTGTGCTATCATATCTCGCCTTAACTGCGGAAGAATTGATCGCCATTAAGGAGTAAAGAGACGATGGCTGTTATTGACACCTCGGAATTTCGCAAAGGGCTCAAGATCGAGCTGGAAGGCGAACCCTTCGTGATCGTGGACTTCCAGCACGTCAAACCGGGCAAAGGCTCCGCCTTTGTCCGCACCCGGCTCAAGAGCCTGGCCAGCGGCAACGTGCTGGAGAAAACCTTCAAGTCCGGCGACAAAGTGGACATGCCGGACCTGGAAGAGAAGACCATGCAGTTCATGTATGCCGACGGCGACGGCTTCCACTTCATGGACCAGAAAACCTACGAGCAAATCACCCTGGACCGCGAGCACCTGGGCGACGCCGCGCTCTACCTCAAGGAGGAACTGGTGGTCCGGGTCCTCTTCCACAACGGCGCTTCCCTGGGGGTGGAGCTGCCCACCTTTGTCGAGCTGAAAGTAGTGGAGACCAAGCCCGGGGTGCGCGGCGACACCGCCACCGGCGGCACCAAGCCGGCGACCTTGGAGGGCGGGGTGGTGGTGCAGGTGCCGCTGTTTGTGAACCAAGGCGAGATCATCAAGGTGGACACCCGCGACGGCACCTACGTCGAGCGCGTCAGCAAGTAACTTTCTGCCCTGCCTTTTTCAGTTTCCAGTCCCCTAATATTGAGACTTGCACACCCCAAACCCTCTCCCCCCAGCGGGGGAGAGGGGAGGGTGAGGGGGAGAAATTTTCCATTAATTTGACGAAACTCAACAAAAGGAGCTGTAAATCCCGGTTCCTTGCCGGCTTTTTTCACCCGATTTCCAGGCGACTCGCTTGACTTCGCGCAAGCGGCTTGCTATGGAAAGACTGGCAACGAGGGGCTTTCCCGCTTCGCCGGACGTGTCATTCTCTGGCCGGTAGCTCCTGGCGCCGTTTGCCGGCGCCGGACAGACCGAAGCAGTCCTTTCGGAATAAGGAGGTCAAGATGATTTCATTTACCCTGGACGAGGATCAACGGCAGATCCAGGACATGACGCGCAAGTTCGCGGCCGAGGAGTTGCGCAAGATTGCCCGGGACTGCGACGAGAAGGGCGCGGTGCCCGAGGAGCTTCTGGCCAAGTCCTGGGAGCTCGGGCTGGTCACCAACGCCGTCCCCGAAAAATACGGCGGCTATGCTTTCGCCCGCTCCATCGTGACCGGCGCGATCATGGCCGAGGAGCTGGCTTACGGCGATTTGAGCCTGGCCCTGGCCATCACCTCGCCGGCGCTCTTTGTCATGCCGCTGATGGAGATGGGCACCGAGGAGCAGAAGGATAAATATTTGCCCGCGTTTTGCAAAGGCTCTTTCCAGGCCGCGACCCTGGCCCTGATGGAGCCGCGGGTCCAGTTCAGCGTGGGCGACCTGCGCACCACCGCGGTGGACGACGGGGACAAGTTCCTGGTCAACGGCGAGAAGTGCTGCGTGCCCTTGGCCGATAAGGCCGAGTGGATCCTGGTCTTGGCCGCCTCCAACAAGGGCGCCGGCCCGGCCGGGGTGGACGCTTTCATCGTGCCCAAGGGGACCCGGGGCATGAAGGTGGGCGAGCGGGAATGGTATATGGGCATCCGGCCCCTGCCCGTGTTCCCGCTGAGCTTCGCCGATTGCGAGGTGCCCAAGGAGAACCGCCTGGGCGGCACCCGGGGCATCAACTACATGCGGCTCATTAACCTGAGCCGGATCATCCTCTCCGCCATGGCCGTGGGCGTCAGCCGGGCCTCCCTGGATTATTGCATCACCTACGCCAAGGAGCGCTACGCCTTCGGCGAGCCCATCGCCAGCCGGCAGGCCATCGCCTTCATGCTGGCGGAGATGGCCATGGAGACCGACGGGATGCGGATCCTGAACTGGAAGGCGGCCTGGAAAGCGGACCGGGGCGAGGACTGCACCAAGGAGGCCTATCTTTCCCGCTCCTATGCCGCGGCCCAGACCATGAAGATCACCGACTACGGGGTCCAGGTCCTGGGCGGCCACGGCTACATCCGCGAGCATCCGGTGGAAATGTGGCTGCGCAACGGCCGCGGGTTCGCCACCTTGGAAGGGTTGGCCATGGCCTGAGGAAGGATGCGCGGGTGAGGGCACCCGCGCCCCCATGAGAAATAAGGAGGATGGTGATGATAGATTTTGAATTGCCCCCGGGGGCGAAACTAGCCAGGAAGATGGTGCACGGCCTGTCCGAAGGCACCTTCCGCAAGCTCTCGCGCTACTACGACTCTTACGAGCATGAGCATGAAGAAGTGAAAGAGCTCAAGGCCATGGCCGGCATGATCCGCGGCGGCATGGGCGGCGGTGGCGGCGCGAAGAAAGAAAAGCCCAAGGAGGGGGCGCCGAAAGCAGAGAGGAAAGGCACCGGCGGCGCCAGCCTGGTGGCGGTGGTGGCCGCGGAGGAGCTGGCCTGGGGCGATGCCGGCCTGATGCTGGCCGTGCCCGGCGGGGGCTTGGGCAATGCGGCCATCAACGCGGTGGCCACGCCCGAGCAAAAGGAGCGGTTCGGCACCCGCTTCGCCGCCATGGCCATCACCGAGCCGGGCTTCGGCTCGGACTCGAGCGCCGTTGCCACCACCGCGGTCCTGGACCAGAAGACCAACGAGTGGATCCTGAACGGCGAAAAGATTTTCGTCACTTCGGGCAAGCAGTGCGACGTGGTGGTGGTCTGGGCCACCCTGGACAAGAGCCAGGGCCGGCCCGCGATCAAGAGTTTCGTGGTGGAAAAGGAGCGGCCGGGGATCAAGGTGACCAAGCTCGAGCACAAGCTGGGCATCCGCGCCTCGGACACCGCGTCCATCGTGCTGGAAGACTGCCGCATCCCCTACGACAACATCCTGGGCAGCGCCGAGATCAAGCCGGAAGAGGGCTTCAAGGGCGTGATGAAGACCTTTGACAACACCCGGCCGTTGGTGGCCTCCATGGCCATCGGCGTGGCCCGGGCCGCGCTCGACTTTACCATCGAGACTCTGGAGAAGGACGGCATCCGCGTCCGCTACGACGCCGCCCCGCACCAGATGACCGCGGTGGAGAAAGAGGTGGCCGAGTGCGAGGCCAACCTGGAGGTGGCGCGGCTCTTGACCTGGCGGGCGGCGACCATGATGGACGAGGGCCTGCGCAACTCCCTGGAGGCGAGCATGGCCAAGGCCAAGGCCGGCCGGGCCGCGACGCTCGTCACCCAGAAGTGCGTGGAGCTGTTGGGGCCGCTGGGTTACTCGACCAGGTGGCTGGTGGAAAAGTGGATGCGCGACTGCAAGATCAACGACATCTTCGAGGGCACCAACCAGATCCAAATGCTGATCATCGCCCGCAACATCCTCGGCTTCGGCCGCGAGCAACTCAAATAACCATCTGGGGGTCAGTGCTAAACTTTAAATTTAAGGGCAAAGGGCGAAACCGCGGGTGGGGGAATCACCAGCGGATCGGTCTTCCTATAAGTAGAAAAGGAATTTCCTTAAGTTTAAAATTTAGCACTGACCCCCTCTTGCGCTTCCTCGATCTCCCTGGATCTCCCTGACAACAAAAATCCCCGGCAAGCTGGTATCAGCTCCCGGGGACCCTCCAAGAAGTTCCCTTTGCCAATCGCAGTAGAATGGGGGTCAGTGCTAAATTTTAAATTTAAGCGCCTCCATGATTTTTCGAAGCTTGGGGTCCCGTTTCATCAATCTCTGAAACTGCTTGGCGCCCTGGGAGGCGGCCATGGGGCTGACCCCCAGCTTCGCGCCGACTGGGGTCGGGCCTATTCCGCCCTGCTCGATCAGGTGATAATACAAGGCCAGGCGGGGAGGGAAGTTGCGCCGGCGCCGGAGCAGATCCTCGGAGCGCACTTGAAAAGCCTTGGCCACCCTTGCCACTTCCAGGGGCCAATCCGGCTCGCGGCGTGTGCATTGCACAAATGAATGAACGGTCTTGGCCTGGCCCGAGGGCCGATACTTGGCTGCCAGCTCGGCGATGACCTCGCGCGAGCCCAGCACCACGGCCGAGCGGAATTCCTCCCAATCAGCCGGCGTCTGGCCGGCCAGCGCCAGGCATTCCCGCCGGTAGCGCCTGCGTTGGGCCGGCCCGCTCGGGCCGTAGTCAGAGAGCACCTCTTCGGTTCGAAGCCAGGGAAAACGGGAGCGGCCGCGGGTGTAGTCGCGGAAGCTGGACCATTCGTATTCGGCCGGGTCTTCCACCACGCCCGCCCGCACCGGATTGAGGTGAAGGTAGATGGACAGGTGCGACCAGTGCGCCTCATCCTGGACCAGCACCGCCCGATACCGCCCCTGGAAGAGATGGCCGGAGCGGCGGTGCCGGCGATGGAAGCGGCAGGTGTAAGTGGCGTTGAGCCATTTCATGGCCTGGCTCAAGTTGGCCTCCGGGGTTTGCACCAGGAGGTGAAAGTGATTGTCCATCAGGCAGAAGGCGAAGAGGTGGAGACGAAAGCGCGCCACTGCGGCGGCGAGCGTGTCGAGGAAGAGCTGTTTGTCGGGCTCGCCCAGGAAGATGGGTTGCCGGTTGTTGCCGCGGGAGGTAACGTGGTAGCGGGCGTCCGGGAATTGGATTCGCCAAGGCCGAGACATGGGGCCAATCTAGCAAGGCGGCTTCGGGCTGTCAAGCGTTAAATTTAAAGTTTAGCACCGACCCCAAGGGCGTTATCGCCCGAAGAGTTTTTCCAGGTCTTTGCGGGGGAAGCGGGCGACGGCCTCGCG
>Ga0315291_10002541_pt1 | contig 23849 bp, 24 predicted proteins | sample YL17G12_20_MG_FD_203070 | JGI IMG/M metagenome (GOLD analysis project Ga0315291, IMG submission 203070) | Sediment microbial communities from Yellowstone Lake, YNP, Wyoming, USA - YL17G12_20 | ecosystem: Environmental > Aquatic > Freshwater > Lake > Sediment | place: USA: Wyoming | collected... | reverse complement strand
CCAAATATGAAAAGAAGCATAGAATAGGCGAACAGAAACAACACCATCAAAATCAAGCTCAGCTGGCGTACGACAACAATCAACCCGATCATAATCGTCATCATACCTACGAGCAGAACCGCGTCCCGAACGCGAAACTCCCTCTCTTCCAGAACGCCCTTCAACCTGCCCTCGACTTTCCCATTCAAAAGCACAGAAGCTACAGTAACGGCAAGAAGAATCAGGGGCATTGAAAAGTCAAAGTTGACTTTGTTGTTGAAGTACCCATCATAAGTCACGTAGGACAAGGGCGACCCAGCCGGGTCATACAGTGCCACATCGTAGAGATGAAACAGGGTTTCACCCTCGCCTCTCACGCGAAACGTGAGTTTGACAAAGGTTCCATTACCGCTTGCCGTAGGATCGGCAGAGGTCAGGTTTGCTGAGACGTAGAGGTTTCCCGAGATGTTGTCTATCGTGTAGAGCATCGTGGTGTTTCCGGCAGCGGAAAGCAGATCGCCTTCCTGAACATCAGTGCAGTTAACCAATGCCGCGGCGTAGCTCAGGTTCAGCTTGAACCCATGAAGCGAAGTCGCGTTGATCGCTGTTACGTTTAAGTTCAGCTCTTCATTCTGGACTTTCGAGTGGTTCATTACAACAAGAGGTCTTACTATCAACAGTATCTGATTGGCTTCGCTGGCCTGTTCACGCGAGCTAACCGGCCTGACGGACGAGAGAACGAGAAGCGCGATTGCAGCTAACATTATGGCCGAAAGAAACACGCTCTTCTTGCCGAGTTCGCCTTTCCTGCTGTTGGGATTCGTGGTCCATAGGTTCATGCTATCAAACAAACCGATTAACATTGAGCTTATACGCGCACATAAACAGAACAGACATTTATCTCTTTGTCCGCAAAATCAGACGTTTCGATCCATCAATCACTCAAGCAATCTTGTTGCTCAGTTCAACAGCGAATTTCTCAACCTTTGAAACGTAACTGCCATTCGATACTTCTTGGCTCATTTCAAGCAGAGCAAGCGTGGATCGGCCGGATAGTTCTGTCATGTGTCTGAGCGTTTCTTCGAGCCCGAGGCCCGCCGCATGTGCAGAAGACTGCTTTCTTGAAACGGCCTTTTGTGTGTAGAATGTACGTTCCAGCGGCAGAGGACATTTTGGAGGCCCAGATGGGCGTGCCAACTACTATTCCATCGTACGCTGCAGCGTCTTTCTCCGTCTCCATGATCACCGTCGTTCTTTCGAATGCTGCATCCATTCCCAACCTCAAGAACCTAAGAATACCCATTCTGTTCTTTGTGTCAAAAATCTCTTCCATGTCACTTTTGACAAGGCCTGAAAGAGGCTCTGCAACTTTCTTTGTTGTTCCTGTCCTCGAGTAGAAAGCGACAAGCCACTTCATTTGCGAATCCCTTCCACTGGCTTAAGGAAAGAATCGCGTTCAGCTTAACATTTCAAGGGCGCAGCTTATGGCTGCCAGAGAAGCAAGAAGCGCTTCTTCGGTTCTAACAGTTTCCGTCCCCTGCAGGGGTATGGTGTTGACCACAAAATCTGCAACATCGCTCAAGCTGAGCCGTTCGTGGCTTACTATTTCAGCAAGACCCTGTGATGGAGCCCCGAGAGCTACAAGAACCGTGTCCGCTCTTTTCCACTTTTGAGCCAGCTGTTCAGCTATTTCAGCAAGCGGTGAACCATATCTGGAAGTCGCAATAACCAGCCCGAAACCTCTCTTTTTCAGGATGCTTCCAAAAGAACGGTTTTCCGCAGAAACAGAGTACCCCCAATACAGGGAAACCTCATCTCGGTCAGCCAGCTCAGCCTCTGCGTGCTTGCCGGCCTTGATAATTTTCACGGTGACTCTAGGGCCAGAAGTTGCTAACGCGCTTCTTGTCAACAATGGCTTCTCGACCCCGATGTCTACGAAAAACCCGCCATTTGCCCTGGACAACACGATTCCTTCGCGGTATTCTCCGACCTTCAAGTCGCTCACTTTCCGGTTCAAAGGATGATGCGGGGTGCGTAATGGCGGAAGAATCCCTGCATACTGCAACCTTGGCTCGAGTTTGAACAGCCTCTTGCGGAGATACTGGGGAGTTTCCATGTAGGCAAGCAGAAGAGAGATCAGGTCCATCTCGGACCTTTGACCGGCATGCGGGTTGTCTGAGTAGATTATGATTTCATCGACCCCGAAAATCGCGGCTGCTCTTCCGATAGATCCTATCTTTGAAGTTTTCTCACGCAAGTGCGGCGTGTCAGAGACAACAGAGGCAGGTATCGCTACGCAGAGTTTTCTTCGTTTCAAACTTGCCGTACATCCTGTATTTCGAAATAGTAGTATTGTGCATTTCGTTTAAAAGCTGAGAGCCTCATATGGTTTTGACGTTCACACGGAATAAGTGAGAGAAGATGCCAGAACAAACGACGTTGGACAGCGTGCAACAGATAAAGAGAATTGACAGAAGCAACATGCTCTCGTTCTGCGTTGAGGCCCCAAAACACTATGGAAAAGCGGCTGAACTGGCCAAGAGCGCTACTGTCAGTTTCAAGAAACCACGAGCGATCATTGTTGCCGGTATGGGCGGCTCTGCCATTGGCGGGGAGCTTCTGAAAGACTGGGCGTATAACAGAATAGATGTGCCTATTGAAGTCTGCAGAGAGTATTCCCTGCCTGCGTATGCTGACGAGGACACGTTGGTTTTCGTTTCGAGTTACTCTGGAGAGACTGAAGAGACCCTCAGCGCTCTTCTCGACGCCTTGAGAAGAAAATGCATGATTGCGTGCATAAGCTCCGGTGGAAAACTAGTCGAGCTTGCAGAGAAACTGAGCCTCCCACACGTGAACCTTCCTTCGGGCATGGCCCCCCGAGCCACGCTTCCGTACATGTTTATGCCTATGCCGATCATCTTGCAGAAGATGGGCTTGACCTCAAGAGTTGAGTATGAAGCCTCTGAAGCCCTCAAAGTCTTGGGACAAATCAGCTCCGAGAATTCGCCAGAAGTAAGAACCAGCGTCAACGGAACTGTGCCGGCGGTCTACGGTTTCGGCATCTACAGGGCTGTTGCTCAACGTTTCAAGACGCAGTTTAACGAGAACAGCAAGAACCCAGCCAAATGGGAATACTTCCCCGAGCTTAACCATAACGAAATCGTGGGCTGGGAAGCTGCAGAAAAATTTGCCAAATGGTTTTCGGTGATTCTCATTCGCGATGCTGAAGAACCTGTTGAAATCCGCCAAAGAATCGAAACGACAAAAGAGATAATGAGCAAGGAGAAACTGAAACTCCTCGAAGTTCAAAGCAGGGGCAAGAGCAGTCTGGCAAAGATGGCATCGGTAATATGTACCGGAGATTTTGTGAGCGTGTACTTGGCTGTCCTCCGCGGAATAGACCCTACACCAGTCGAAACGATAACATTATTAAAAGAAAAACTGAAGCAGACCGGAGTCAGGGAAAAGACAGTGCGTGAACTGCAAAAGTTCAAGTGACAGAGAATAACTGGGAGCTAGTCTCCTCGTTCATGAAGTCAGTGAACATTTTCTCGGCCATCTCAAGTGGCATGAATTGAGGAGGATGTTTGAACCCGTAAGCGCAAACAGGCAGCAAAGCTCCCTTTGCTTTTCTCCCGAGAGCAACCTTTACAGCTCTTATCACATCAAGTAGCACAGAGCCGGCGTTCGGCGCGTCAACGGTTGACAGTTTCAAGTCTATCTGCATGGGCACGTTACAGAAGTGTACTCCTCTGATCCAGAAGTAGCTGTCGCGTCTGTTCTGCAGAAAGTCGACATAGTCTGTGGAACCGGCAACGACTGCTGCTTCGTAGGGCAAGGCAGCTTCAACAGCTTTTGTCTTGATAGCACGCTTGACGTCCTTTGTCCGGTCCAGCGTGTCCAAAGATTCTGTGCCTCCGCCAACGTCAAGCTGGTAGGTTTCCGTGATGTGCACGCCGTTCATCGAAAGCAGCTGGAGCAGCGTCTTGTGCAACGTTGTTGAGCCCACCTGGTCGATGAGGTCATCACCCACGACCGGCAGATCAGCCAGTTCGAAACGGTGAGCCCACGTGGCATCGCTAGCTATGAAACTAGGCGTGGCGTTCACAAAGGCGCACCCAGAAATCAGCGCTTGCTCAGAATACCATTGTGAGGCTTTCACAGCTCCGCTGGGCAGCAGGTTGAGCATGACTTCCGCGTCGCTTTCTTTTAGAATCATCGCAACGTTTGCTTCGGGATGAGCACTTACTCGCACAACATTCTTTGTGTGCTCGCCCAGCCCGTCCAGCACTGGACCCTTGTAGACAACCACGTTTGAAAGCGGCACGTCCGCCAGCTTGGGCGCATTGTTAGGCTTAGAGGAAATGGCTTCCGACAAGTCCATTCCGACCTTCCGTTCGTCTATGTCAAAAGCCGCGACTACCTCAACGTCTCTCGGACGAAATCCGCCGAGAACAGCATTGCGCAGTCCAACGCACTCTTCCTCTTTGCACTTGGTGTAATACTGCAGGCCTTGCACGAGTGCTGAAGCACAGTTACCGACGCCGACTATAGCAACTCTGATTTTCGGCAAAGATGACACCTTGTTCGGCAGTTCATATTCAACAAGTCCCTTAAAAAATGCTCCGCTACAGCCCAAGAAAAAGGCAGATTGAAGAACTGACTGCCGGTCGAGCCTGTCGCCGCAGGTTCTAGTAAGGTTAATGAATTTGAGATGTTTAATCTAGAGAAGGTTGAGGAAAATGGCTGGCGGGAGCAAAGCACCTGACAAGTTCACGATTATCAACGAGTTGGCACGTCGGCGTGGCTTCTTCTGGCAATCATACGAGATCTACGGCGGAGTGAGCGGTTTTGTGACCTACGGTGTTCTGGGCGCACGGTTGAAGCAGAACATCGAGAAGAAACTGCGAGAGCTTTTTGTAAATAGGCTGGGTGTCATGGAAGTTGAGTCACCTATCATTGCCCCAGCGGCTGTTTTCGAGGCTTCGGGCCATGTTACAAGTTTCAAAGAGCCGATGGTTGAATGTTTGAAATGCAGAAAACGGTTCCGTGCAGACCATCTTCTGCGGGAAGCTACAAAAATGAGCGATGCAGAAGCTGAAAAACTGAGTCTAAAGGAGCTTGACGAGGTTATCAAGAAGCAAAAAATACGATGCCCGGAATGCCAGGACGAATTCGGTGAGCCAAAACACTTCCTGACGATGTTTGAAACCACGATAGGACCGTACTCAGAAGCAGTGGGATACGGAAGACCCGAAGCAGCTCAAGGGATATTCGTGGAATTCAATCGCCTGTACGATATGGCGCGGGAGAAACTCCCGTTCGGCGCAATACAGATAGGTCGCGCGTTGAGAAACGAAATCTCGCCTAGGCAGGGGCTTATCAGACTCAGAGAGTTCACTATAGCAGACCTGGAATTCTTCTTCGACCCTGAAGAGCCTAACTGCTGGCTTCTCAAAGAAGTCGAAGACGAGACCTTGCGACTCTTGCTTGCTGAAACCAAACTGAAAGGTTCAGAGGAAACTGTTGAAGTCACAGTCAAGGAAGCACTGGACAGGGGGATAGTCAAATCCCAATGGCAAATAGCCTTCATGGCGCTTGCCAAAAGACTTCTGATCGAGCTGGGGGTCCCTGCTGAGAAGCAGCGCTTCATCGAAAAACTTCCCTGGGAACGCGCGCACTACTCGCTGCAGAGCTTTGACCAAGAAGTTCACGTTGACCGTTGGGGATGGGTTGAAGTCTCAGGTCATGCTTACAGAACAGACTACGACCTGAAGAGCCACATGAAAAGCAGCGGCGTCGACATGCAAGTCTTCAAAGAGTATGAGCAACCTGTGGAGAAGGAGCAGTGCACAGTGAAGCCGGTGATGGCCAAGCTCGGTCCCGTTTTCAAGGGAGAAGCTGCAAAGATAGCAAAAGCGCTCTCCAAGGTTGACTCTCAAGAACTTGAAGCAGCTTTCAAGAAGGATGGACACTTCATGCTCGGGAAGCAGAGGATCCTTCCTAAACACGTGGACATCGCTTTGCAGAAAACAGTGGAGCGCGGAAGACACTACATTCCACACGTCGTTGAGCCGAGTTTCGGCTCCGACAGGCTCCTCTACGTCACACTTGAATACGCATACCATGTAAAAGAAGACAGGGTACTGCTGAGCTTCCCTCGCGGCATTTCGCCAATTCAGGTCGGAGTCTACCCGCTGTTGAGCAAGGACGGACTGCCAGAGAAAGCGATGCAAATCCACAGGATGCTGGTTGAAGAAGGCGTCATTACCGAGTATGATGAGGCAGGGTCTATCGGCAGACGTTATGCACGGGCAGACGAAGTTGGAGTGGAGCTAGGCATAACTGTGGACTACGACACGCTGAAGGATGAAACCGTTACTGTTCGTGACCGCGATTCATGGAAGCAAATCAGATGCCCTGTTAGCCAACTGAGAGAACTACTGCACAATTACTTCCAAGGAAAGATTGATTTTGGCGATTTAGGCAAGGCCATTTAGGCTTCTTGGGTTCGTTACCTTTTTTAACACTTCAACACATCTAGAGGCGGGGAAAAGAGTCCTGTTCTGCGGGCGGGAAAAGATTTGGTACTTCCAGCGGAGACCGAAGAGCGTGTAAAGCGGAGGGCACTGAACGTTTGCCAAGACCATCTGCGGAAAGTCGTAGACTTGACGAGAAAAGTGCCACAGATGATCGCCTGCTTCACAAAGAACGACAAGGAACGAGCGAGACAACTGTTCAACGAAATTCGAGGCGGGGAAGACGAGGTTGACACTGCTAGAAGGTTGGTCTCTCAGGAGCTGGCCGAAATAGGTGCCATCCTTATAAGCAGGGAAGACTTTTTGAGGTTCACGAACCTGACGAGCGAGATTGCTGATTTCTCCGAGGGAATAGCTTTTCGTTTGGTTGAAATAATGGAGCACGGCTGGAACGTGCCGAACGACATAAGGAAGGAATTGCCCAAGCTTTCAGAAGCCGTTCTGGAAACAGTCATGAAGCTCAGAGAAACTGTGATGGTGCTCAATTACGGCCCTGCAAAGACGATGGAAAAGGCCAAGGACGTTGAAATTGCCGAACGCAATGTTGACGCGATCTATCGAGATTTGGAGATAAAACTTCTGAGCAGCAAAATGGACTTCCCAGCGCTGATCCTGCTGAGAGATGTCATACAGCTGTTGGAAGACTCAGCCGACAAGGCAGAAGACGCAGCTGACGCTGTGCGGATACTGTCCTTCATCATGTAGAAAGGGCGAAACTGATGCCCAAGAAAGCCAGCGTAGAATTCATCGAGAACTTTCTCGTGGTATGGGATTCTAAAGAAGGCTCAGAGCTTTACAGAAACGGTTTCTACGGCAAACCCTTGGGCATTGCCAAACCCAAGATACCTGAATTCAACGTACCCTTGATTCTAGACTTGATGGAAGGACTGTACCTTCTGGAAGAAGGGAAGATCACTGTTTTTGCAGGCGTCGAAAGAAAAAAGGTTGGAATCAGAAAACTGCGCCAGCTGGCAAAGAAACTCTACGAAGAATTCGACGAAAAATACACCGTTTACCGCGACCTGCGCGACAATGACCTCGTCGTGACGCCGGGAATAAAATTTGGATGCGACTTCGCAGTCTACAAGTACGGGCCTGGCATGGAACACGCGCCCTACATGGTTTCTGTCAAGAAGACAGAGGCAAACATGACCGCAACCGAGATTGTGAAAGCTGGAAGACTGGCCACGACCGTACGCAAGAGATTCATAATAGCAGTGCCCGACCTCACAAAGGGAAAAACGCGATATCTGATCTTCAAGTGGTTCAAAGCCTAAGCGACTCAGACGCTGTCAAGCCCGTAGGGAATCAGTCGGCGCACGCTTGCCAGGTCTTGATGATCTCCAGCAGTTCTTGTTCCAGAGTGGGCTGAACTTTGGGAGTCTCAACGATTCTGCCTATTTCATTGCCGGCGCTGTGGATTATCAGGATCGATGGGAGCTTGTCTATTTTGAACGATTCGGTTTCAGGCGGGGAAGGCGGGATTCGCCACTTGTGCAGATGGTTGAGCGGGTCTTTCCTGATACCTCCGAAGACCCTGACTTCCAGTCCTGTTTCTTCGCTCAGCAGCGCCAAAACCGGAATGTTCACAGCGCAGTCTTTGCACCATATTGCCGAAAACGCAACGACCATGTACTTTTCTTCGAGTTTCTTGAGCTGCTTCACAGTTTCCGCATCAAGCTGATAGGTCCGCTTTCGTTCTAGGAACCTTTCTTTGAAAGGCTCGTCTAAACCGTTGATGTACTCGGTCGCTGAGACTGTTTTCTTTCGGATTTCTGTCAGGTCAACCATTCAGTCAACACTCAGAAGAGAAAGTCGAGCAGATATCAAGCATGAAAACATCGGTCTCTTGAGCATGCTCATAGACCGGTTCACGGGGCTGGTCTTTCGTCTAACCGGCCATCAGCGTTTGCTTTTCGAAGTCTCCCCTTACGTACTGGTGCGGATAGACTTTGGTTGCGGTGAGTGTGCATCCTTCTTCCATGATCACGTCGTCTGCTATGACTGAGACGGAGTTTATCTTTGTGGGTTTTCTGGAGCTTGAGCAGATTGTGACGTGCCTGCCTATTATGCTCTCTTTGATCTGTGCTTTGTCTCCGACTATCACCCTGTCCATCACTGCAGAGTTTTCTATCTCAACGTTCCTGCCGACTGCTGTGTAGTTGTCGATGCACGAATCCACTATTCTGACGCCGTCCGCTATTTTGCAGTGTCTGCCTATGAGGACGGAGCCTTCGACCTCGATCTTTTTCTGTTTAATCTTGCTGATGATTTCTTTTCTTCTCTTCATAGACTCTGAGCTTTCTCCCTGCACCCAGATCCTCTTTTCTTCATCTATTCTTCCGCCGAAATCCGTCAATGACAAGAAGCGCCCGTTAAGCATGTCGCGCATAGCTTCGAGGTAACGTTTAGGAGTGCCCACGTCGTACCAACTTCCTTCCAGCTTGTACCCGTAGACAGGCCTGCCCGTGCTTATCAGGTACGGGATGAAGTCAAACCCGAAGTCCAGACGATGTTTTTCTTTGATTATTCTTTGAACGCCTTTCTCCTTGAATATTCTTCTTATTTCCGGCGAAACCATGTACAATCCCGTGTTGGCAAGGTCTGATGGGGCTTCTTTGGGCGAGGGTTTTTCTATGAACTTGTTGATTCTCATGTCCTTGTTTATGTCAGCTATCCCGTAGCCTTCCACGTTTTCCACTTCCCTGAGCGCTATGGTCATCACGGCACCCTTCTTTTCATGGAAGTCTACGAGCTCTTTCACGTTTACGTCGAAGATGTTGTCGCCTTGCACCGCGAAGACGGGGTCCCTGACGTTGTAGTAGTCCATGTTTATCATGGCAGAGTTCGCGCTACCTACGTCGTCGACGTTGGGCTGGTATTTTATGTGAACGCGGGGGGTTATACCGTACCTTGCGGAAAAACCGTAGCCTGACTCGAAATAGTCATGCAGATCCCGGTAGTTCGTGTAGCCTTTTACTCCGAATATGAAGTTTTTTATGCCTTGCCTTGCAAGAGGCAGCAGAGAGAAGTCTATCAGGGGTCTGTTGAGCAGGCGAATGCAGGCCTTGCTCGTTTCCGCCGTCAACGGCAACAGTCGAGTGGCCTTCCCGCCGACGGGAATAATCACTCTCAACCTGTCTAGTGCATAATTGCTGCGCAAGTGGCAATCACCAGCGTACTCCGAAGTGAGTTATCTGCGATAAAGGTATTAAACTTTCTAGGTTTGCACAAGAATTCTTATTATCCACTCTGATGAAAGCCTTATGAGCAGTTTCAAGGTTTGAATGTTTATGCGTAAGTTTGGCGCCTACGTGCGTTTGATGCGTCCTATCAACTGTTTGATGATGGGCTTCGCGGTTATCGTTGGCGCCGTGCTCGTCAGAGGCTACGGTCAAGCTGTTTTGGGCTGGAACTTGGTTTACGGTTTTGTGACGGGCTTCACGTTGACTGCTGCCTCAATGGCGATAAACGATTATTACGACAGGCAGATTGACGCTGTCAACGAGCGCGGCCGCCCGATTCCCAGCGGGTTAATTATGCCTGAAGCCGCGTTGGTTTTCGCCCTGAGCCTTGCGGTTGTAGGTTTTGCCGCAGCGTACTTATCGAATGTCTTCTGCTTGTTCACGTCGATAGTTGCATGGGCGGTTTTTGTCTTGTACACGACTGTTGGCAAGCAGAGCGGTTTGCCTGGCAACTTCCTCGTAAGCCTCTGTGTGACGATTCCGTTCATCTACGGAAGCGTGGCCGCTACTCAGAGGGTTGAGTTGAACGTTCTGTTGTTTGCTTCTATGGCTTTTCTTTCTAACACGGGCAGGGAGATTACGAAGGGGATCGTGGACGTTCCAGGCGATAGAGCAAATAGGGTGAAGACGTTGGCTGTGAGGTCCAGCGAGAAAATCGCGGCTGTCGCTGCTGTGGGCTTCTACGCTGCTGCGGTTGTTTTGAGCCCGTTACCCTGGTTTTTGAATCTAGTTTCATTGTGGTTTGTTCCGCCTGTCGTGGTGACTGACGTTGGGCTTGTCGTGTCTTCGATCATGCTTCTGAGGGACTGCTCTAGGGACAACGCGAGAAAAGTCAAGAAGATTGTGCTCCTATGGTTCATGTTTGGACTGTTAGCGTTTGTTTTGGGCACGTTAAGGTGAGTTCATGCCCATCACAGAACTCCTGTGGAACGTCGCTCTGATGCTTCTATGCTATGTTTACGTGGTAATGGTGATTCTTGTCTCGGGCAGGTTCGAGAAAGTGGCGCATGTTTCACGCAAGACTTCCCGCAAGTTTCTGCACATCATGATCGGGAACCTGCTTTTCGTGATCCCGTTCTTCACGATTAGCTTTTTTCCTGCGCTCGTAGCCGCGCCCTTCATATTCTTGACTTTTTTGGCGTCGCCTTACTCTCCCTTCAAAAGCGTCATCACAAGGATGCAGGGGCTTTCGGACATAACTGAGGAAGGTCATCATCTGGGGCTCGTGTTCTACGCTGTTTCGTACACGTGTTTAGCTTTCCTGTTTCCGTTGAGGGCTTATGTGATTGCCGCGGGGATTTTGCCTATGGCTTACGGTGACGCTGCAGCTTCGATTGTAGGTGAAAAGTTCGGCAAGCGGAAGTATAAGCTTGTTGCTCCGAAAAGCCTAGAAGGGTCAGCTGTGATGTTTCTGGTCAGCTTTGTCAGTCTCACGGTGAGCATGGTTTTTTTCTCATTCTTCTACCCGTTCTCGCTGGTTGAGAAGATTGTTGCGGCTCTCGCGGCTGCAGTCGTTGCTACGTTCGTTGAAGGCTTCTCGCCCATGGGTTTTGATAACATAACTGTGCCCGTTTTCAGCGTTCTCGTGTTTCTACTTTATAGCGGGGGCGCATGAACGGTTGGTGCTCGTGATCATAGACGGACTTGACGCGTCTGGAAAAGATACTCAAGCAAAGATTCTAGTTTGGTCTTTGCAGGATGTTGGGGAAAGCGTTTTTCTGCGGGTTCATCCGGCTGGGGATAACCTGTTCGGCACCAAGGCCAAACAGTTCCTGTATCTCAGGGGTAAGAGCGTTCATTTTGCGTCGGCCTTGTTCTACATGCTTGATGTCTTGAGGTCGGTCATGCTGTTTTCCTGGCGTAAGTACGACTATGTGGTGTTTGTGCGGTATCTGATGGGAACGGCTTATCTGCCTTCCCCATTGCATGCAGTTGCCTATCGTTTCTTCGCTTTGGTTGTTCCGACCTCGGATTTCATGTTTTTCTTGGATGTTTCGCCTGAAGAGGCTGAGAGGAGAATCAGACAAGAGCGGCGCAGGGTGGAAATGTTTGAGAATCTGGCAGAGTTGAAGCGGGTCAGGCTGAAGGCGCTCTCTCTTGCATTCGCAGGCGGATGGAGAGTGCTGGATGCGAACAAGCCTGCGAATGATGTTGCACTTGTTATCGCAGAGGCCTTGCGCTTGCCCGCCGACGGCTAGAGTCTGGTTAGTCCAACAAGAAAAGTACGTGTGTTCTAAAGGTTGGAATTATATGTGTCCGTGTTCAATACTAAGTTGGAGAGGCGTGCCTGTCTTTGAACGCGGAAGATGAGATGAAGCTTGAGTATGCGCTTCGGGGGAAGGACTGGAAGGTCTACTGGCTGTTATTGAAGAATGGTCGTCCGATGAGCGTGCGTGAAGTGCAGAGGGCCTTGCGTTTCAGCAGTCCAAGCGTGGCTCAGCATCATCTTGAACAGCTGCGTGATTTGGGGCTCGTCAAGAAGGAGGACGTTGGCGGTGACTATTCTTTGACGAGCGAAGTGAAAATTGGCGTGCTGCGCCATTTTGTTAAGTTGGGGAAGCTTCTTTTTCCAAGATACTTTTTCTACGCGGTTTTTTCCACGACGTTTTACGGGATCTACCTATTGACGTTGAGGCAGAGTTTCAGCCGTGAAAACTTGTTCATACTCATGTTCGGAGCCATTGTTTCAGCCATTTTCTGGTACGAGGCAGCACGGGTATGGTCCGAAAGACCGTACTAGATGCTGGAACAGACTGTTCCAAGGCTTAGCAAAAACGCTTCTGTGCCATAGTGCAAAGGCAGTGATGTCGGATGCAAAAAGAGATTAGAAAACGTGTACAAGTATACGCGGTTGCTGCAGTTCTCTTGGCTGTGATATTTGGTTCAGTGTGTTACAACCTAGGATTCATACCGGAAATCCCTCTGCCTCCTCTTCAACTTCCAATCCTCAAAACCTTCTCGTCCTATGCTGAGTTGAAGAACTTTCTGGCGTCCAATTCAAAGAACCACAACGTATACATTCTTTATGATAATGGTCCATGGAAAGGTATGCCGTTCTTTCCATCGGGCACCAACGTGTTCAGCGTTGGGATCACTCAGTCCGGAAGAGAATCGATGGACTCAGGCAGCCTAGGTCTGGGACGTTCGACCACGAACATCCAAGTTGCAGGGGTTGATGAGGCGGACATCGTGAATAATGATGGAGATTACATCTACGCGGTTTCAGGAAACGTTGTTTTCATTGTGAAAGCCCCGTTGGGGGAAGCCGGAGTAGTTTCAAGAATAGTGTGCGACGATTTTGCTCCAGCTGGAATCTTTGTCAGCGGTGACAGACTCGTAGTCCTGAGGTCGCGCGCGCTAGAATACTCTGAACTACGTGTGTTGGTATAGAAGTGTGCGGTCAGCTAGGTTCCATGTGAACTACGACCGCGGTTTCCGCGAAGTGCTCCCTTAGGTGTTCTTCGATTTGTGAGGTTATTTCATGGGCATCTTCGAGCGAGAGTTGTTTGGTACAGGTGCAGTCGATGTTTATGTGGCGTTTTTTGCCTGAAACGTACGTGACTATGCGTTTGATTCGGAAGGCTGCTCGGTAGATTCCTGCCATTTTGTAGAGTATGTTTCTGATTTCCTCTTCGTTCACCATTGTGCCTCTGCGTTTTTGAGGGCTGAAGGGCTCCATGTGAACCGCTATGTCCTCGACTTCCTTCATTCGTGCTTTTATCTTGTCTTCGATGCGCTCAGCTATTTGATGTGCTTTTTCAACAGTTATCTTCGCATCAACTTCTGCGTGTAGAGTAATGTACAGTCGGCCGTTTGCTTGCGCCGTGCTGATCTCATGTATTCGCCGTACATCGTTCACTTCGGCCGCCAGCGTCTCGACAAGTCTTTCAGTTGACATTTCTGACTTGCACGGTTCGATGTGGATAGTGGTCTCTGCGTTTCCCAGCACGTTCTTTATGTTGGCTTCGACTATGGAGGCCAAGTCGTGGGCTTCCTCAAGGTTCAGATAGTCTGGGACTTCTATACATGCCCTGACATACGTTTTCTCGCCTGCCTTTCTAATCTTAAGGGCGTCAAGTTTGGACACGCCTTTCGTTTCGATTATTGCCTTCCTCACCTGCTCGGCAACGTCTTTGGATATCGTATCGGTAAGCTCCATTGCGCTGCTCCAGACAAGTTTGACGCTCAGGTAGGTCAGCAGGGTTCCAAGAGCGATTGAAGCTATGGAGTCTCCGTAGTAGAACCCTAATGTTGCCAGTCCGAAACCCAGGAAGGCTATGATTGTGGAGCTGAGGTCTGCGAGTGCGTGGTAGAAACCTGCCTTCAAGGTTGTACTTTCGCTTCTCCTAGACCTTATTAGGGTTCTGACTCTGAAGAAGTCTATGCAGAAAGTGTAGCCGATGGCGATGAAACCGACGTACTCGAGCCCCGCGTTGATGTTCTGTCCATGGAGTATTTTGAGCACGGCTTCATAGAGGATTATCAGTGCGACGATTATTAGGGCGAGTCCTCCGACGAGACCGCCGACCGATTCGAATTTTTCATGACCGTACATGTGCTCCTCGTCTGGAGGTTTAAGTGACTCTCGCGTCGCGAAAAAAAGAATTACCATGGTCAGGGCGTCAAGCAGGGCGTGCAAGCCGTCGCTGATGATCGCGAGACTGTTCACTGCTAGACCCAAGGTTGCTTCAACGAGAACTACGCTTGCTATGGCTACCGCGGAGCGTCTAAGCGTTTTAAGCTTGTAAGCGCTTTCCAATTGCTATCTAGCACTGCTCTGGTTATGATTCAAGTGCGGGAGATTTAAGAATTATGGGGTTTAAACCTGTCCCTTTCATCTTATGCCTTATATTTCCGTGTTTCAATGGCATTTGAGCAATGAAATCCGTTTCGAGTTTCCACCGTCGCTACGCGTTCATCAGCGGCAATTTTCTGATATTGATCATATCTTGGATTCTCATGAGCTTCACAGGTCCCATTCCAGGGACGTACTCAGGCTTGTTCTACAAGAATTTGGGCGCAGACGATTTTCTGCTCGGTGTGATAGGCTTTGCAGCAACAATCGCGTTGGCTCTAGTCCAGTTTCCCGGTGGCTACCTCGCGGACAAGGAGGGTAGGAGAAGCTTGGTGGTGACGATGACTTACGGTGTGGCCTTGTCCTATCTTTTCCTGGTGTTTGCACCATCATGGCAATTCGTGGTATTCGGGTTGATAATCCAGAATTTCTGTCTTCTTTACCAGCCGGCCTTGTTCGCGATTATGCTTGACTCCGTGGCTCCCGAGAAACGGGGAGCGAGCTTCACTATTCAGGCAGTGGTAAGCAACCTTGTTTCGCTACCTGCACCGATCATAGCATTGTACCTGGTGACTGCTTTTGAACTGGACAGGGGCATGCGGATAGCCTATGCGGTCGCATTGCTCACCTTTCTTGCAGCTGCAACGCTGAGGCTCAAGCTTAAGGAGACGCTCTTACCCAACAAGGTTGGGGGTTTTCCAAACTTTCTTGCGGCCATTCGAGAATACCCGAAGTCTGTGAAGGAAAGCTTGCACGTGTGGAAAAAAGTGCCAAGTTCAGCCTTCTACTTGTTCTTGGCGTATTCAGGCATAACCAGCCTCGTTGCAGGATGTCAAACCTACTTCGTTGTTTACGCAACATCCTCGCTGCATCTCGACAAGGTCCAGTACGCAATCGCGATGGCCTTCATGTACCTGAGCATTTCAATTCCGGCGATTCTGGCAGGGTTTAGAATGGATGTTTCTGGACGCAAACGTTTCCTGATTCTGGGCTTCATTCTTTACGTGCCTGCGATGATCATATTCATTAATGCTAACTTTCAGATGCTGCTCTTGTCATTTTTCCTGTTCGGAATGGGGCTTATGCTTCAGGGAAGCAGTTACAACTCGCTTATAGGGGATTTGACGCCAAAAGAGCTAAGGGGCAAAGTGATCGGTTGCGGCCAGTTCTTCATGTACATCAGTCAGGCAGTCGCCCAGCTGGTGATAGGAGCTCTTTATCAGTACATTTCGCCGCTTACGCCGTTCCTGTTGCTTGCCGTAGGTGCCATACCATTGTCAGCGGTTGTGGCCCTCAAAGTTTTTGACCCCGCGGCTAAGGAAGTTTAAAATTCAAGATAGGCTTCTAGATTTGAGAACAGTATCTGGACGGAAGGCTGGCGCGCATGGGTTTCGTTCCTATCAAGCGGATTCTAGACGGACCGTTTGAAGACATGAAAGTTGCGGTCAGAGGATGGGTTTACCGCAAGAGAGAAGGAAAGCAGATGATTTTTCTCCTGATGCGGGACTCAACTGGAGTCATTCAGTGCCCCGTCAAGAAGGAAAGCCCTGCGTGGAATGAAGCTGAAAAAGTCACGATTGAATCTTCACTAGTTCTGGAAGGCACAGTCAAAAAAGACCCTAGAGCCCCCGGAGGCTACGAGATCGCTACTGAGAACGTGTCAATCATAGGCTTGGCGGAGCTTTTCCCCATAACGAAAGACAAGAGCGAAGAGTTCCTGCGAGATGTGCGACATCTTTGGCTCCGCAGCCGCCGAATGAACCTTGTAATGAGAGTTCGAAGTGAAGTGCTCAGGTTCACGCATGAATTCTTCAAGAAGCAAGAGTTCACTGAGGTCACTCCGCCCATGTTCATAACGAGCGCTTGCGAGGGAGGGTCAACACTGTTCGGGTTGAAGTATTTCGACCAGAACATGTACCTTACACAGAGTGCTCAGCTCTATCTTGAGATTCTAATTTACTCCTTAGAGAAGGTCTACTGTATTGCTCCGTCCTTCAGAGCTGAGAAGAGCAGAACGATACGACACTTGACTGAGTACTGGCACATCGAGGCCGAGCAGGCTTTTGCAGACATGGATGATCTGATGCGACTTGAAGAGGACCTGCTGACACATGTATGCCACAAGACCGCCGACGCCTGCAAGCCAGAGTTCACAGAGCTCGGAGCTGACATTTCAAAGCTCACCGCAGTCAAGACGCCTTTCCCGAGAATAAAGTACAATGAGGCAATCGAGAAGCTGAAGACAAAGGGTTTGAAGATTGAGTGGGGCGACGACATGGGCTACGAAGAGGAAAAAGCCTTAGCCGAAGACTATGGGAAACCGTTCTTCGTTTATGATTATCCAAAACAGATCAAAGCATTCTACTGCAAGGTTCACAGAGACAACCCTGAGCTGGCCATGTCCACGGACATGCTTGTACCAAGAATAGGAGAAATATCAACAGGCGGCGCGAGAGAGGACGACAAACAAAAACTGCTTGAAAGACTCAAAGAAATGGGTCTAAACGAGAAGGATTACGACTGGTACATTGACCTGCGACGCTACGGAACCGTTCCGCACGTTGGTTTCGGAATGGGTTTAGAGCGGGTTCTTGTGTGGATGCTTGACTTGGAGAACATCATAGACGCTATACCGTTCCCGAGGACGACTAGAAGGTTCTATCCTTAACAGAAGACAAGAAAAGCTAGGGTTGAAAAGAAGAAACAGGGTTGGCTATTTCTTTTCGAGTTGTCTTTTCAGTTCCTCGTAGGTCGCCTTGATCTCGTCCATTGAGCCTTCGTCTTCCAGCGTCGAAACGTCGCCTAACGGCACGCCTGCCAGCACTGCTTTCAAGAGTCTTCTCATGATTTTGCCGCTGCGTGTCTTTGGCAACTTGTTGACGATGACGATCGCGTCTGGTGTGGCTATAGGGCCGATTGTGGACCTGATGTGTTTTGTGAGTTCTGCGCGCAGTTCTTCTGACGGGGAGAAGCCGCTTCTGAGCACGACGAAAGCTACTGGAACTTCGCCTTTGAGTGCGTCTTCCTTGCCCATGACTGCAGCTTCGGAGACTGCAGGATGAGACACGAGTGCGCTTTCAAGCTCGACGGTTCCGATTCTGTGTCCCGCGACTTTCAAGACTTCGTCAGCTCTTCCGAGCAGCCAGAAGTACCCGTCGGGGTCCCTCACAGCGTAGTCGCCTGTGTAGTAGATGTTTCCGAACCTACCGAAGTAGGTCTGCTTGTACCTTTCAGGGTCTTTCCAGATGGTCACAAGCATTCCTGGCCACGGGGTTTTGATGACTAAAAAGCCTTTGGTGCCTGTTGGAGTTGGTTGCCCCTTCTCATCGTAGACTTCTGCGTAGATGCTTGGCAACGGGTTAGTGGCTGAGCCTGGCTTCAACGGAACAAGCTCTAGGCCTGACAGCGGAGCGATCATGAAGCCGCCAGTTTCAGTCTGCCACCAAGTGTCTATGATTGCCAATTTTTCTTTGCCAATAATGTGGTAGTACCATCTCCAAGCTGCGGGGTTTATGGGCTCACCTACTGTTCCCAGAAGTCTCAGCGTGCTTAGGTCATGTTTTGTTATCCATTGTTCTCCGAATTTCATGAACATCCTGATTGCTGTCGGGGTCGTATAGAGTATCGTGACACCGTGCTTCTCGATCAGTTCCCACCATCTGTCCTGGGCTGGGTAGTCTGGTGTTCCTTCGAAGATGAATGAAGTCACGCCTGCGGATAACGGTGCGTAAACGTTGTAAGTGTGTCCGGTGATCCAGCCGATGTCTGCTGTGCACCACCATATGTCCTCTTCATTCGGGTTGAAGCCCCATTTGAGCGTCCAGTACGCCCACACTAGGTAGCCGCCGATGCCGTGTTGAACACCCTTTGGTTTTCCGGTTGTTCCAGAGGTGTAGAGAATGAACAGCGGGTCATTTGCTTCCATAGGCTCTGGCGGGACATACGCGTTTGCGTCAACTTTGGCTGTTGCTTCGTGGTACCATACGTCGCGTTCTTCTTTCATCGGCACGGTTTGTCCTGTTCTCTTGATGACAACCACTTTTTGAACTGAGGGAGTAGTCTGCAGTGCACGGTCTGCTGTGTCTTTCAGGGTGACGATTTTGCCGCGTCTGAAAGCTCCGTCTGCTGTTACGAGGATCTTTGCTCCACAATCGGTTATTCTGTCTGCAAGCGCTTCTGCACTGAAGCCTGAAAACACGACTGTGTGAACTCCGCCCACTCGAGCAGTGGCCAGCAACGTGATCGGCAATTCTGGAATCATCGGCAGATAGACAGCAACTCTGTCGCCTTTCTTGAGGCCGAGGTCTTTGAAGACCTGGGCAAGCTTATTCACTTCTCTGTAGAGCTGGTAGAAGGAGTACGTTCGTACTTCTCCGCCTTCGCCTTCCCAAATGTATGCAAGAGCGTTTTTCCTAGATGTGTTCAGGTGCCTGTCAAGAGCGTTGTAGCAGATGTTAAGGACGCCGCCTGTGAACCATCTGTAGAACGGTGGATTTGAGTCGTCGAGGACTTTGTTCCATGTTTTGAACCAGTCGATGGCTTTTGCTTTTTCTGCCCAGTATTCCTGGGGGTTCTTTATCGATCTTTCCCATTCGCTTTTCAGGATCTTTCCAGGATATACTCTTTCATTGAACGGTAAGCTGGCTTCCGACATCTTTTAACCTTCATGAATTTTGTGGAAAGACTACCTTGCATGAATATAAACGTTCTTGGTGAAAAAATAGAAGGAAAGATTGGTTCTAGATCACTTGCCCGATAGGCAACACAGTCTTTCCATGCTGTTCATTAAGGACTTCTGCTAGGGCCAGATAGAACGCGCTGAATCCTACGATGATCCCTTCGATTCCCGTTATCTGAGTAAAGAGATTCCAATTGCCGTCGTGAGGTACGAGATATTCCGATGCGACAAGTCCTTCCCTGATTGCAAGCAGGAAGAACAGTATCGCCAACGTCATGAAGACAACCTGCAGTGCACGATTGGTCTTGAGAGTTCCGAAGAACATTATCAACGTGAAGAGACCCCACATGAAGAAGTATGCCATTAAGGATTCATGCGAAGGAGCTCCGCCAAATTGAAACATGTTCAAGAACACAAAAGACCACCAGAACAGGCCGTATGACGTGAAAGCAACTGTGCCGAACGTGTTGCCTTTCTTGTATTCAAGCACTCCCGCAATTACTTGAGCAAGTCCACCGTACGCTATGCCCATCCCCAAAATCATGGCGTCAGCAGGACCGAGCCTTGCGTTGTGCACAAAGTTCAGCAGAATCGTTGTCATTCCGAAGCCTAGCAGTCCAAGTGGTGCTGGGTTCGCTACTTTTTGAGTGATCCCCATTCAAGTCTCTCCCTTGGTTTGGTTATGGAAGACTTTCTCACGACGTTTGGAATTTAAACCTTTCTGAGCTTGTCTTTTTCTTCGCGCGCGCTCACAAGCTTGATTGTCTCGAAGAACGGCAGAGCCTTCTCTGCAGCAATAGTTGTTTTTAGATTCTCTCCTTCCAACTTTTCCAGTGTATCATTGACGTTTGAAAGAGTAGACTGCAACAACAAGAGCCTACCTTCTGGCTTGAGATACTTCGGCGCATCGTGAACAAAACGGTCTATGACGCGTCTACCAGATGGTCCACCAGACCAAGCGTTCTCAAGCCAAGAGCTGTCTTCTGCATCTTCTGAAGGCAGATAGGGGGCGTTGAACAGTATCAAGTCAAACTTCGCACGATTTCTTATCGCAGCGAACAAATCTCCTTGGATGCAGGACATCTTGTTATTCACGTGATTCAGAATAGCATTTTCTCTTGCGCAGCGAACTGCATGCGGGTTGATGTCAACTGCGATCACTTGTGCCGCCTTCTCCGCCGCGATTATGCCCAGTATGCCACAACCAGTCCCCACATCTATGACGACATCGCCTCCGTTTACCTTCAAGTTGTCAGCGAAAAGGAATGAGTCCTCAGCAGGTTCATAAACGTCTTTAGAAACATCAAAGATATATTTTGAAAAAAGAACTCTCTTAGTCAGCGACCGCATTGGCCAGCGCACCGAAATTTTCAGGGGTCAACTCTCTGACTCGTTTGTCGTGGAAGGGGAGAGCCTCAGCACGTTTTGCAGCTTTTTCCTTGGGCAACGCACACGTACCTTTGAGGTAAGGCAGTATTGCATTCCTGACTTTCCTGTTCCGTTGAGTGAAAAGCGATTGCACAACACGTCTGAAGGCTGCTTCATTCTCCAAGACGAAAGGCTTGTGTTTTCGAGGGATGAGGCACGTGATGGTTGAATCTATTTTAGGTTGTGGATAGAAGGCGGATTTTGGCACCTTCTCTAGGAGTTCAACTTCCGCATAGTAGTAAGTAAGAACTGTTAGCCAGCCGTAATCTTCGGTTCCAACTGACGCAGCAAGACGGCCAGCAAACTCTTTCTGGAGGATGAGCGCTGCTGAGTCAAACTGCTTGTTGAAGAGCCAAATCAGTAAGTATGAAGATATTTTGTACGGAGGGATTGAAACAACCTTATTGAAGGCAGGAATCTCTGTTTTGAGCACGTTGTCTTCAATTACTCTAACATTGTTCACGTCCGCAAGTTGTTCGCGCAATAGGCATGCAATTGCTTTGTCGGTTTCGACTGCTAGAACGGTCTTGCATTTGTCGGCAAGGAACCTCGTTAGAAAGCCCAATCCAGCGCCTATGTCTAGCACTGCGTCATTCTTGCCGAGTGAAACACAATCGGCCATGCTGCTGAAGAATGCGGGTTCGACCATGAAGTTTTGTCCAAGGGACTTCTTCGGATGAATTCGATGTGTTCGAAGCAGATACTTCGCTTTTTCCAGCAAGCTCATGTAAATCCGTTGGCCAGGACAATCTATTGAGCTCTCGTGAACAACCTGTATTTGCTGTCGGTCTCAAGCTCTTCCATAACTCTCTTTGTGATCAGCTTAACCGGATTCGGCAGTTCTGTCCGTTTCTGGAGGTCTTCGAAGCTTTCGAACGGCTTTCTCTCGCGTTCATTGACGACCTGCCACATGTACTTCTTGCCTATTCCAGGAACGAGTTCCAACGCGTGCATGCGCGGAGTAACAGCTCTGGCGGTGTTAAAAAAGTCGACGAACCATTTCTCTCGGTTCAACACTATTTTGCTGATCACCGTCGGTAGCTCTGTTCTTGCGGCTGCCGTTAGTTCGTCGAAACCTATTCTACCAATTATGTATGTGATTTCGTTCCGCGCTTCTTTCCCCACAAAAACGCGATCATGCGCCTTCAGCAGTACGCCTTCCTTGACTAGTGCTTCTAACAGTGTGAAGAATCCTTCTCCGACAAGCTGAACAAGGGCTCCCGCTCTGTAGCCGGCACGTCCTGAGACGTGTATACCAGGACGCCCGTGGGGTAGAAAGTCGAGTATGTAGGCGTGCTCTTCGTACCGCTTCTCCATCATTGTCATAGTCTTCCTTATTCTGTCGCTTACTGCTTAAAAATAGTTGGTCTGAAACTGCCTATTTCAACTTTCGGTGTTCATTGAGAAGTGCAACTATTGCTTCTAATTTTGATGTTTCGATAATCTTGCGACCGCCAGCCAAAAAGATTCTTAGTTCTTCAATGCTCTTAGGCACGCAGTTCACTACTTGAACTGCCTCCAGTTCGTCCAGACCGAATTCTGCAACAAGCTTCTTCACGAGCTTTTCAGCATCCTCAGCTTCGAGCTTCGAAAACTTGGAAACGTAGTCAAACGTGCGGCGCTGCAGCTGGTCTAGGTTCTCTTCGCCCATGGTTTCCATGATCTTCTTCACTCGTGGAAGGCTGAGCTTTTCTTCCGTCGTATTCTTACCTGGCATCACAATCACACAGATGGTTCCAGATGCTCAGGTCTGACTATTATTTCCTTGATAGAATCTCCCTGTGAAACAGTAACGACGTAACTCCGTCCGCGCTTCTCAACTACAGTTCCAACGTGGCCGTGAAACCGTCTATGAGGCATCCCTTTGTGAACGGCAGAATCTATCATAACTACGACTTGGCTTCCTGGCGGATACTCGTGCAAGAGCTTGCTGAGCCTCAGCTTACCATGTTCCCTCGGGCTCTTGGTCAACAAGCGACGTGCTCCAGAACGGTAACCTTTTGACTTTTTCATCTTTTCGCCTCAATCATTCTTCCATAATCACGTTCAGAACATCGAGTTTCAAAGGCTTCGCTTTGTTGTTGAGAATCTCCGAGACGCTGTTTGCAGTTCTTCCTTCATCCCCGGTCACCAACTCTTTAACGTAGAGTCCTCCCTGGCATCGTATTCGCATTTCAGCCTTATTAGGCGACAGTTTCTTAACGTTCACCTCGTATATGTACTTTTCCCGCGTCAAATCTGCACGCCGATGCAAAACACGAAGAGGCGTTTTCTGCAGGATAATAGCGTTCGTAAGCCTCTCTTTTAGAGTACGCAGGTTTTCGGGGGTTATTTTGTTCTCGAATTCCATCACCACGTGATATTCCTTCTGTTTCGCCTCGCCCCTTTTGAGCTCCCTCAAAAGAGCCCTGTCCGCGGGTTTCAGACCGACGACTTTGACTTTGCCTCTTCCACGACGATTCACTTCCTTCTCCAGTTTCCGCAGGTCCAAGAAGCGTCTCCTCGGCTTTGTTATTTCAAGCACGAAAGGCCTGCCGTTTCCCAGCATCCTGACGTCGATGTCTTCCCTTCCTGAAGCGTGAAATGATGATTGAGTCCCAACAGCAGCTCTTAAGAATGGTTCCTCGATTATTTCCTGCACCGACTCTGGGTACATCTTCCCTGTCCAGTTGCATTTTTCACAGCCCTTTCCCCTGCAGCTTGAGCAGAACCACTTTGATTGAGGTATACCCCTTACGAGTTTTCTGTAACGGCCAGCAACAAAAAGAGGGTTCGACCGAATCTCAACCTGCCCTGCGAAAGGGTTCACGAGCACGACGATGTCGGGTTTCTTGAACTCGACGGGCTTCTTACTGATTTCAGCGATTTTTTTCCCTATCACCCTACCGAACTCGTTCTTCAGGTTTTCACCGTGGTCGGCATCAAATCTTGCCCTGAACTCGTCTTCCCGTTCCGCAACTGAGACGGGTAGCTCTGTTCCTACCAAGAAGTTGTCGTACTCGTAGTCGGCAAGAAGTGAGAGCGCCTTCTCTGTCAGGTCATCAAGAGAGCCGAACCTATTTTCGCACAGAAAGCAGGTCTCAGGTTTATGTTCCGGCTGATTGTGGGGCTCGATTTTCTCAAGAACTTCATTAGCTGCTCTTGAGAAACCGTTCGTGGTCAAAATGTTCAGGATCTTCAAGCCT
>Ga0315291_10002540_pt1 | contig 23870 bp, 18 predicted proteins | sample YL17G12_20_MG_FD_203070 | JGI IMG/M metagenome (GOLD analysis project Ga0315291, IMG submission 203070) | Sediment microbial communities from Yellowstone Lake, YNP, Wyoming, USA - YL17G12_20 | ecosystem: Environmental > Aquatic > Freshwater > Lake > Sediment | place: USA: Wyoming | collected... | reverse complement strand
ACGAGTTGAAGCCGCTTATCCAGCGGGGGCTGATGGCGGCGATCTATACGCAGACGACCGACGTTGAGATTGAGATCAACGGCTACCTGACCTATGACCGCCGGGTGGAGAAGATGCCCGCGGAACGGCTGCGCGCTGCGCACCAATTGCTGTACGCTTCTTTGGGTTGATTTGATGGCTGGGTCGTGCTGGAATCCCGCCCGTACCCCGACAGCCCTGACACGCCGCCTCCGCCGTCGGAAGCGGTCGCATATGATGCCAAATTCGCCCGTTCCTGGCTTCCAGAATTGAACACCTGAAGCGATGTCTGAGTGGGTGTGTCGTCGGTAGGGACGAAGCATTTGCCCAGTGAGCGTCAAGCATTGCAGAGTTGTCATGGGCGAATGCTTCGCCTCTACAGCCGGCCGGCGTGTCGTATAGATGACTTTGACATAGCTCTGAGTCGCTTCTGCGCCACCTTGCGGGCTGCAGCCTCCTGGAGTACAATGGAGTCCTGGCGAGCGGCCAGCGCAAAGGGAGCCGCGTCAAGACTCAGCAAAGGAGCGACACCGGGCCTATGTGCGGCATTTTCGGCATCGTCACTGCCCAGGAACAAACTCTCGGAGCCGTCCTCGTGGACGCTGCCAAGCGCCTGGCCTATCGCGGCTACGACTCGGTGGGCTGCGCCACCGTTGCCGCCGATGGGGCGATTGACCTCCGCAAAGACGTGGGACGCATTGATGACGTGAGCGTTCGCCTGGGTCTGACGGGTATGAGCGGCAGCCGCGGCATCGCCCAACTCCGCTGGGCTACCTTCGGCGCTCCCTCGCACGCCAACGCGCAGCCGCACCTGGACTCGGATGGAGACCTGGTGGGCGCTCACAATGGCAACGTGGTCAACAACGTGCAGATGCGCGAGTTGTTCATCCGCGAGGGCCTCACGGTGCGCGGCACCAACGACGGCGAGACCTGTGTGCACGCCGTGGAGCGGCATTTTGACCGCAACGGCCGCGATATGCTCGCGGCCATCCGCACCGCCTATGCCGATCTGGAGGGTGACTACGCCTTTGTCATCACCCATCGAGACGACCACCGGCTGTTTGCCATCAAGAAAGGCTCCGGGCTGGTGGCCGGTTTGGGCGACGGATTGACCTGCGTCTCTTCGGATCTGCCCAGCATTCTCCCCTTGACGCGGCAGATCGTGCGCATTCGCGACGGCGAGATCGTCGTCCTGTCGCTGGACACGGTAGAGTTGTACAGCGTACACGATGGCAGCCGCATCCTGCGCGATCCCGAATGGTACGATGGCCCGATAGAAGTGGCGGAGAAGGGCGGCTATCCCCACTTCATGCTGAAGGAGATCCACGAGCAGCCTACGGTGGCCGGCGAGCTGCTGCACCTGCTGCGCAGTTCGCCGCACACAGGTCGCTTTGTGGAGGCGATGACCCCGCGGGATGCGCGGCCCATCTACCTGGTCGGCTGCGGCACCAGCTATCACGCCTGCCTGCTGGGGGCCTACTACTTCGGCCAGATTGCTGGACGGGTGGCTCTGCCGCTGTTGGGGCCGCAGTTCATTGAGCAGTGCGGGGAGTGTATGGGGCCGGGCGACGCGGCTGTTTTCGTAAGCCAGAGCGGCGAGACCAAAGACGTGCTTAACGCAGTGAAGATGATGCGCCAGCGAGGGGGTAAGGTGCTGGGGCTGGCGAACGTTCTGGGGTCATCTCTATTGCACCAGAGCGACGTCTACCTGCCGCTGGTCTGTGGTTATGAGATCAGCGTCCCTGCGACCAAGACCTTTGTCAATCAAGCGGTGCTGTTCCTGTATCTGGCCTACCGCCTTGCGGGGCGCGATCCATCAGAGCTAGATGCGCTGCCGGATTTGCTGGCCAAGACCCTGGAGGCGACCGATGCTTCCGCACGTAAAGTGGCTGAGTACTTGCAGCCGTGGAATGCCATGCACTATCTGGGCTATGGCATCACCCATCCCATTGCCCTGGAGGGGGCGCTCAAACTGAAGGAGATCACCTACGCGCACTGCGAGGGTATGTTCTCCAGCGAGTTCAAGCACGGCCCGCTGTCTGCGGTGAGCGATGGCTATCCGGTGCTGTTCATCACCGCGCCCGGCGACGAGACGATGATGATCAACCACGTCAACGAGGTGACGGTGCGGGGCGGGCGGGCCATCGCCGTTGCTTGCGAGCACGCGGCGCTGCGGGCCAACGTTCACGACTACCTGGTCGTGCCAAAGTCCGACCGCTTCCTGTCCCCCATCCTGGCAACGATTCCCGTCCAACTGGTGGCCTATCACATGAGCGTGGCACGGGGCATTGACCCCGACTTCCCGCGCAACCTGAGCAAGACGCTGACGGTGGACTAGGCGATGGAGCCCGCACGACTTACAGACGCGCAGCGGGCGCTGGTGGAGCGGCCCGCGGACGCCAAGATATTTCTGGAAGGTCCGGCGGGCGCGGGCAAGACGACGGCGGGCGTGGCGCGGATGCTGCGGCTGTTGGAGTCGGGCGTTGCGGCGCGGTTCATGCTGGTTCTGGTCCCGCAGCGGACTCTGGCCGCGCCCTACTATGCGGCGCTGCGCCAGCCCAAGCGGAGGCCGGGCGGGCAAGTGACGGTTGCCACGGTGGGCGGCGTGGCGCGGCGCATGGTAGACCTGTTCTGGCCGCTCGTCGCCGAAGAGGCGGGCTTCGGCCATCCCGACCAGCCGCCGACTTTCCTCACCCTGGAAACGGTGCAGTACTACATGGCCCGCGTGGTGCGCCCCCTGCTGAAGCAAGACTTCTTCAAGTCGGTCGTCATAGATCGCAACCGCCTCTACAGCCAGGTGCTGGACAACCTCAACAAGGCCGCAGTGGTGGGCTTCCCCCATGCCGAGATCGGCGAGCGGCTCAAGGCGGCCTGGACGGGCGACGAAACCCAGAAGCGCATCTACGACGAGGCGCAGTTCTGCGCGACCCGCTTCCGCGACTACTGTCTGGCCCACAACCTGCTGGATTTCTCGCTGCAAGTTGAGGTGTTCCTCAAACACGTCTGGGCTATGGATATGTGCCGCGAGTACCTGGTGCGAGCCTACCGGCACATCATTGTGGATAACGCCGAAGAGGACACAGCAGCGGCCCACGAATTGCTGACAGCCTGGCTCCCAAGATGCCGTTCGGCGCTGGTCATCTACGATCAGGACGCAGGCTACCGCCGATTCCTGGGTGCGGATCCGGAGAGCGCCTACGCGCTGCGGGATGCGTGCGACATAAAGATTGCCTTTGCCGAGCCGCTGGCGGCGTCGCGAGAGATGCGGGCTCTGGGAAGCTATCTGGGCCTCAGCATCAACAAGATCGCTCTGAAGGCGGCGCCGGGTGAGATCCGCGAGGTTCTGACCCACGAGTCGCGCCGCTACCACCCGGAGATGCTGGACTGGGTAGCCGAGGAAATCGGGAACCTGGTGCGTGAGAAGGGCGCTGCGCCCGGCGAAATCGTGGTCATGGCTCCGTTTCTGAGCGACGCGCTTCGCTTTTCGTTGAGCGACAGGTTGCAGCGGCGCGGCATCCCGGTGCGCTCACACCGCCCGTCGCGGGCGCTGCGCGAGGAGCCTGCCACCCGCTGCCTGCTGGCCCTCGCTGCGCTGGCCCATCCCCAGTGGGGAATCTCTCCAAGCCGCTTTGATGTGGCCTACGCGCTGATGCAGGCCATAGATGGGATGGACCTCGTGCGGGCGCAGTTGCTTGCGGAGGTGGCCTACCGTAGGGAGGAAGGCGCGCCGACGCTGGGTTCCTTTGGCCAGTTCCATGCCGACATGCAGGAACGGCTTACTTTCGTGCTGGGGGGCTGTTACGAACGGCTGCGTGAATGGATAGAAAGGTACGCCGCCGGGCCGCAGGCAGACCTGGACCATTTCCTGCGGCGGCTGTTCGGAGAGGCGCTGTCTCAGCCGGGGTACGGTTTCCACCGCAACTACGACGCGGGCGAAGTGGCGGCCCGCCTGATTGAGTCGGCGCAGAAGTTCCGCTGGGTGACCGAAGGCAGTCCCTCCGCGGACGGGAAATCGCTGGCCCAGGAGTACATTGAGATGGTGGAGGACGGCGTGGTCGCCGCCCAGTACATCCACAGTTGGGAACTTCAGTCGGAGGACGCCGTGCTGCTGGCTCCGGCCTACACCTTCTTAATGAGCAACCAGCCTGTGGATTACCAGTTCTGGCTGGACGTGGGCGGGATGGGGTGGTGGGAGCGATTGTACCAGCCACTTACGCACCCCTACGTTCTCAGCCGCCGCTGGACGCAGGGCACGGTCTGGACGGACGCCGACGAAGTCGCCGCGCGGCAGGATGCGCTGTACCGCCTGACGTTGGGCCTGGTCAGGCGCTGTCGCCGCAAGGTCTATCTGGCCCTGAGCGAACTGAACGAGCAGGGGAGCGAGGAGAAGGGGCCTCTCCTGCAAGCCATCCAGCGGGTGCTGCGCCGCCTGCCCGCCGAAGCCGCTGATGCAGAGGTCGCCCATGTTTAAGCCGCGCCCCAAGCAGCAGGAAGTGTTGGACTACACGCACGGCAGGATGGGCGTGTCGGCGGTGCCCGGCAGCGGCAAGACCCACACGCTCTCCCGGTTGGCCGCGAACCTGGTCGCCAGCGGTCGGCTGCAAGAAGACCAGGAGGTGCTGGTGGTGACGCTGGTCAACTCCGCGGTGGATAACTTCTCGCGCCGCGTTCGCGAGTTTGTGGAGCAGCGGGGGCTGCTGGCGAACTTGGGCTATCGCGTGCGCACCCTGCACAGCCTGGCCCACGACATTGTGCGCGAGCGGCCCGAATTGGTGGGACTGTCGGACAGTTTCCAGATTGTGGACGAGCGGGAAGCAGAGCGGATCCGGCAGGATGCCGCGTCGGCCTGGCTGGCCGCCAACCCAATGGCCGCCGAGGAGTTCCTGGCTTTGGATCTGGAAGGTGGGCGCCGGGATTGGGCGCGGCGCGACCAATGGCCGGGGCTGGTGGCGGATATTGCGCTGGATTTCATCCGCACGGCCAAAGACCACCGGTGGACGCCGCCTGAGGTGCGCGAGCGGCTGGACGGCTTTCCGCAGCCGCTGCCGCTGGCGGAAATGGGCTGGGCCATCTACGCCGACTATCAGCGCGCGCTGGCCTATCGCGGGGCGGTGGACTTTGACGATCTGATCCGTCTGGCGCTGGAGGCGTTGCGGCTGGATGAGAATCTTTTGGGGCGGCTTCAGCGTCGCTGGCCGTTCATTCTGGAAGATGAGGCTCAGGACTCCAGCCAGTTGCAGGAGGAGATTCTCAGGCTGCTGTCCGGCCCGAATGGCAACTGGGTGCGGGTGGGCGACGCCAACCAGGCCATCTACGAGACCTTCACGACGGCCAGCCCTCATTTTCTGCGAGATTTCATGAAAAAGAGGGGCGTCCGGCGGCGCGAACTGCCCAACTCAGGCCGCTCAACGCTGAGCATCATGAGCCTTGCCAACTATTTGGTTGACTGGACGATGGCAGAGCACCCGGTGGAGCAGGTCCGCGATGCCCTCTCGCTGCCGCACATCAAGCCGACGCCGCCCGGCGATTCGCAACCCAATCCGCCCGACGAACTGGGGCAGGTGCGCCTGGTGGCTCATGCCTTTGCTCCCGCCGATGAAGTGCAGGCTGTGGCCGATTCGCTGGCAAAGTGGCTGCCGGAGCACCCAAACGATACCGTGGCGGTGCTGGTTCCGCGCAACGACCGAGGATTTGCCATGGCGACCGAACTGAAGAAGCGGGGTCTGGACTACGTGGAACTCCTTCGCAGCACCCGCTCCACGCGGGAGACAGCGGGAGCCATGGGAAATGTGCTACAGTATCTAGCTGACCCCGCGTCGGCGGCGAGACTGGCGACGGCCTACCGCGTATGGCGGCGCGACCTGCGGAGCGATGAGGAGTCCATGGTGGGAGTTGAGGGCGTCGTGCGCGGGCTGCGCAAATGCAAGCGCGTGGAGGACTTTCTGTGGCCGCGGGCGGGCAATGACTGGCTGGAAGACTTGCAGGCTGAGGACGAGTCTGCGCCCGCCGAAGAACTGGCCGAGTTTCGCGGGCTGGTGCGCCGCTGGCAGGGGGCGACCCTGCTTCCCATTGACCAACTCATCCTGACGCTGGCCCAGGACCTCTTTCACGAACCGGCAGACTTGGCGCTGACCCACAAACTGGCTGGATTGCTGGCCCGCGCGAGCGAGGATCACCCTGGATGGCGGCTGCCGGAATTGGTGGAGGAACTATCGGTGATTGCCAAGAACGAGCGCCGCTTTCTGGGTCTCAGCCCAGATGACACCGGTTTTGACCCGGACCAGTATCGCGGGCAGGTGGTCGTCGCCACGATCCACAAGGCCAAGGGATTGGAATGGGATCGCGTGTACCTGATGTCGGTGAATAACTATGATTTCCCGTCGGCGCTGCCGTCGGATCAATACATCTCGGAGAAATGGTTCGTCCGCGACCGTCTGAATCTGGGAGCGGAGGCGCTGGCGCAACTGAAGACGCTTGATGTAGGGCAGGATTCTATCCTGCCCCCCGTAAGGCGAGATTCAATCTCGCCCTACATTGAGGGGCGGGCCACGCAGGAGGCCAGGCTGGCCTACGCGGCAGAACGGGTGCGGCTGCTGTACGTGGGCATCACCCGCGCCAAGCGTGACCTTATCATCACCTGGAACACCGGCAGGCGCGGCGACTGCCAACCGGCGGCGTCGCTCATTGCCTTGCAGACATTCTGGGAGGAGCGGGGACATGGCGTTGCCGGCTGATTTCCATTTCACTCAGAGCAGCCTTCAGGACTACGCCGACTGCCCGCGGCGGTTCCAACTGCGCTACTTGCTGCAACTGGCCTGGCCCGCCGAGGAGGCGGAACCGGCTGAGGGCTTTGAACGCCTGTTGAAAGAGGGATCGGCATTTCACCGGCTGGCGCAGCAACACCAGTCGGGCATTCCCATTGAGCGGCTTTCCAGGATGGCCGCCGGGGACGACCTGCGGCGCTGGTGGCGCAACTATCTGGAGGGCGGCCCACCCGACCTGCCGCCTGCGCGCTACCCTGAGGTGGATTTGTCCGCGCCCCTGGGAGCCTTCCGTCTGGCTGCCAAGTACGACCTGATCGCAGTGGACGCGGGCAGGCGGGCCTTGATTGTGGATTGGAAGACGTCTCGCAGGCGGCACAGCCGGGAGTGGCTGGCCGCGCGGATGCAGACGCGGGTCTATCCATACCTGCTCGTCCGCGCGGGTGCTCATTTGAACGATGGCCGAGACTTGGAACCGGAGCAGGTTGAGATGCTCTACTGGTTCGCCGATTTCCCGGCAGAGCCGGAGCGATTTGCATACGACTCGGCGCAGCGCCAGGCCGACGAGGTCTATCTGACATCGCTGGCCAACGAAATTGAAGGGCTGGGTGATGGGACGTTTGCTCTGACCAGCGACGAGCGGCGCTGCCGCTATTGCGTGTATCGCTCGCTCTGCCAGCGCGGGGTGGCGGCTGGCCCCTTGGATGAGGCCGAAGAGGGGCCAGAACTCCGCGAGGATTTCGACGTGGACTTTGAGCAGATTGCCGAGGTGGAGTACTGATGCGCGTGTGGATGGAGCCGCCCGATGTTGACGTGCCGGACGAACTCCGGGCCGCAGTCGGCGGGCATCCGCTTGTTGCCAGCGCGCTGGCGCGCCGAGGGTACTCCGATGTGGGGGCGGCCCTCGCTTTCCTGGACCCCAACCTGTATCGCCCTGCTCCAGCCAGCGACCTCCCCAACATGGACAAAGCGGTGGAGCGGATCGAAACCGCCATCCGCCGGGGCGAGAAGATTGGCGTCTGGGGCGACTTTGACGTGGACGGCCAGACGGCGACGACCGTGCTCGTATCTTCGCTGCGCGACCTGGGGGCCTCGGTGCAGTATCACATCCCCAACCGCGAGACCGAATCGCACGGCGTCAATTTGCCCGCGCTGAACCGCCTGATTGAAGAGGGCGTCCGCCTGCTCGTGACGTGCGATACGGGCATCACAGCCCATGAAGCCGTCGCTTTCGCCCATGTGCGCGATGTTGACATAATCATAACGGACCACCACGACCTGCCGCCGGAATTGCCCCCGGCCTTCGCAGTCGTCAATCCCAAGATTCTCCCCCCAGCGCACCCGCTCTACTCGCTCCCCGGCGCCGGCTGCGCTTACAAACTGGCCGAGGCGTTGTATAGCCAGGCAGGCCGCGCGGACGAGGCAGGCAAGCACCTGGACCTGCTGGCATTGGGAATCGTCGCGGACGTGGCCGCGCAGACCGGCGACACGCGCTACCTTCTGCAACGGGGGCTGGAGGCGCTGCGCAAGACCGAGCGGCTGGGGCTGCGGACGATGATGGAACTGGCCGAACTGAATCCTCAGTGGTTGACGGAGGAGCACATCGGGTTTGCGCTGGGGCCGCGGCTGAATGCGCTGGGCCGCCTGGCCGACGCCAACGTGGCTGTGGATTTTCTGACCACTGACGATCCCCTCCGCGCCCGCATCGTGGCCCATGAACTGGAATCTCTGAACGCGCAGCGGAAGTTGCTGACCGACCAGGTCTTGCAGGCGGCCCTTGCACAGATTGAGCGGGACCCCTCGCTGCTGCGGGAGGCCGCGCTGGTGCTGGGGCATCCGGCATGGCCTGCGGGGATCATCGGCATTGTGGCGAGCCGCCTGGTTGAACTCTACGGCAAGCCGACGGTCCTGTTTTCCGCGCCTGCGGGCGGGATGGCGCGGGGGTCGGCGCGCTCGGTGGAGGGCTGCAACATCACGGCGGCCATCGCAGCGAGCAGCGAGTGGGTGGAGGGTTTTGGCGGCCATCCGATGGCGGCGGGCCTGTCCATTGTATCGGAACGCATCCCGGAGTTCCGCCGTGCCCTGTCTCGCGCTGTGCGAGAGATGATCGGTGAGGCGGCGGAGAAGCCCGTATTGGAGATCGGCGGCTACGTCTCCCTGTTTGATGTCACGCTTGACCTTGCGGAACAGGTGGAGCGGCTGTCCCCGTTTGGGCCGGGCAATCCTCCGCTCGTTCTGGCGACCAGGGGGCTGACTGTCAAGAGCCGCGTGCCCGTGGGCCGCGAAGGCGAGCACATGCAGCTTATCGTGGAAGATGAGCAGGGCACAACTCGCCGGGTCATCTGGTGGCAGGCCGCAGAGTGGACATTGCCGGAGGGCCGGTTTGACCTGGCCTACACCGTGCGTGGGAGCAACTTTCGCGGCCAGCGCGACGCGCAGGTCACCTGGGTGGATGCGCGCCCGATTGAGACTCCCGTGGTTGCCGTCCGAGTGGCTCCGAGCATTCGCGTGGTGGACTATCGGCGCGCCTCTGCTCCGGAAGAGATGCTGCGGCAATTGAGAGCGCAGCCGGACGCGCAAGTGTGGTGCGAGGCGGAGGCCAGAGCAGAACTAGATGGCCGCGACCGGTTTGAGCTGGAGCCTGCAAAGACGCTCATCATCTGGACGACGCCGCCCGGCCCTGGCGAATTGCGGGCGGCTTTGGAGAAGTCCTCACCGGAAACGGTGTATCTCTTCGCTGTGGACCCCAAACTGGACGAGCCGGAAACATTCCTCAGACGGCTCGCGGGGCTGATCAAGCATGCGCTCCAGGCCCGCGAAGGCCGCGTGTGGGTTTCTACGTTGGCCGCGGCCACAGCCCAGCGCGAGGCGACGGCGTGGGCGGGCATCGCCTGGCTGTTGGCGCGCGGGCGCGTGGCGGTGATAGAAGAGGGGGGCGATGAGATTCGCTTTACGGCGGGCAGCGGAACCGCCAGCCCTGACCTGCCCCGCATTGCGTCGGAGTTGAAGGCGCTGCTGGAGGAGACGGCGGCCTACAGGGCGCATTTCGCGCGCGTGGATACGGCGAGCCTCATTGCTCTATAGACCTTGTGGGGATTCTACAACGCCGGCGCAGCGCCGTCAAGGTTGGTTAGCTCTGATTCTTGCCTACCACTGCTTGGGCTGGCTGCTCAGAGTATGCCGAAGATGTGCGCTGGCGGTTGCTGCCGGGGGTGTGGTAGGAGGCTATACGACTAGCTCCGCCAACTTGTGGGGGTAAGGCGTCAAGATGTCGGCCCCGCGCTCGCTTACGGCCACAGTGTCGGAATTGCGGAAGCCGCCGATGCCCGGCACATACAGGCCCGGCTCCACGCTCAAGACCATACCCGCCTCAAGAACCGTGGTGTCGCCGATGTCCAGGAATGGCCGTTCGTGCCCCTCCAACCCCAAGCCGTGCCCCTGATGGTGAAGCACGAACTCGGCGCACCCCTGGGCCGCGAGCCACTCGCTGACTTTGGCATCAATCTCGGCGCAGAGCGCACCCGGACGGAGAAGCGAAAGCGCCAGTTGTTGCGCATCGTGCGCGACCTCGTAGTAGCGGCGCTGACGCTCCGATGGTGGCCCCATGAACAGGGTTCGTTCCAGTTCCGCGTGGTATCCGCCCGCGATGGCTTCACAAATGGTCACCACGCCTTCGCCGGATTGAATCTGGCGCATGCCTGTGGCTGCATGGGGCATGCCCGTGCGAGTTCCCGACAGAAGGGTGACGATGACTGAGAGGTAGCCCCAGGTGTCTCCCTGGCCCAGGTCGGCGGCATTGGCGAGCGCCTGCTCCTCGGCCTGGCGGCAAATGCTTCTTTCAACACCACCGACTGCGAGGCCATCATGGAGCAGCCGATGCGCGTGCGCGGCCAGGCTGCCCGCTTCGCGCATGATGTCTAACTCCGCCGCGGACTTGACCATGCGCATGCGGTCAACCAAATCGCTGATGCAGGAGACCGTGCGCCCCAAGACTTCGCTCAAGAGCGGGCCCTGGTAGCCATTCAGATCTATGTAGCCTTCGCAATCAGAGCCCCAGTTGTCCATGCCCCGCCCGCGCGCGGCCACGAGCCTCCCTAACTGGAGCATGGGATGTTCGCGGCCTGGGTACTCAGAGTAGGCATGGACTTTCAGGGTGGGGGCCTGAGAGAGAAGGTGCTGCTCTTCCAGTGCAGGAACCAGCATCATCGGAGCGGCGTCGACGGGCAGGATCAGCGCGATTGGCCGCTCCGTGGGATAGAAGGCGAACCCGGTCAGATAAGTGACCCTCACCGGATGAAAGACGACAGCGCCCGCCAGTCCAGATTTCGTCAACTCACTCCGGAGGCGATCCTGGCGGCACGAGAACTCCTCCCTTGGAAGCAGGAGGTCAGTCATACGTACATCTCATGTAGAAGGCTCGCTAGCAGTAGAACGGCGGATCCTTGAACTCCAGTCCCATCTCACGCACGGCGGCGCGAGCGCGTTTGTAGTGTTCCAACGCCTCAGCCTTCGGGCGACGGCTCGCCATGTCAAAGCATTCCTGGTATCGTTGGCCCAGCGGAGGATTCTCCAAAAGGCTTTCGTACTTGCCCAGCAGTTTCAGAACAAAGTCGTTGACGTCCTTGCGGGACAGGCCCACAACGGCGCGGCCAACCTCAGCGGCGAAAAGAGGCTCCACAGGGGAGAGGTAGTCCGGGTGCGTTGCGCTTGCCGTGGGGCCAGACTCCACAGAGCCGCCGGACACCACGCAAGGCGCAGACATGGCCGCCGCCTCGTACAGACCCATTCCCGTGGCAGGCCCAGCGCTGTAGACGCCTGATTCAAGGATGCGGACGTCGCTGTGACGGGTGGCTGCCTGGATAGCCACAGACCGCACCCAGATAACGTCGCGGGCGGCAGATGTCTGGAAGCGGAAGTGGGTCGTGTAGGGATGCACCACGCTGGCCCGCTGCACCAGGAGCGCGAAAAAGTGGTATGCGCAGAGGGTGATTGCACATCCCTCGGGACCTCCGGCGTACCCGCCGATCACCATTCCCGTGCCTCCCAGGATGGTGCGGCCGCGCCCCTGCATGTACGCAATCTTGCTCATGCCGTCGAAGTCGGTCTTCAAGTCGGCAGTGTGGCCGATCTCCATCAAATCGCATTGGTCGGCGGCCACTGCATTGCCCACGATATGCCCCTGCGAGCGGACGCCTGTGGCGACGGTGTTGGCAATGCCCAAACCGAATCGGTTGGCCCGCCGTGTGGCTTCCCGCGTCATGAGGACAGTTCGGATACATCCCTCAATCTCCAATGGACTGCCTGCGACGATTTGAAGTCCATCCACATGGGTCATGGCTGGTGAGGCAACCGCATCAATGTAAGGGAGTTCGGCATAGGCCTGCGTCAGGCTCATGAACACCTCGTCATTGGATACCGGAGCGCCGGTCGCACCGAGGGAGAAGAAAGGAAGGATGGTGCTCTCCGGGCGGCGCACGGGGATATGTCTGGCGAACTCACCAAAGCCGATGACGACATCTCTGGGAGCGTGGGCGAGGGCCTGGTCCAGTTCTACCGGTTCAAAGCGGATGATCCGCTCGGTATCCACGCAGTAGACGCCGGTCTGCAGGAACAGTTCCCTGCCTGCCTGCCACGCCCTGTCCGCGAGGTCGTCATCGGATGGCACGGGGTTGTTGGGGTCATACTTGATACCGTACTTCTTGACGAGGCTCCGAACTGCGGGCACGAATCGCTTCAGGTCAAAGTCCTTCTCAGTGCAGATTTCGCCGGTCGTGGCCCGTCGGCAGATTTCCAGATTGGTCAGCATAGTCACCTCCATATGCGAAAGCGGTCAATCACATCACTGATGGGCAAGACTCTATTCCCCAAGACCCCCCTCAGAGCGTGTTTTGGAACTCAGATGCGAATGGCATTCTAGACCTCCGAGGTCTCTGCGAGTCATTGCCGCGGAGAAATGGGTTCGCAAAACAGCATTTCCCCAGATGGAGCGACTCTGGTAGACCTCGGAGGTCTGGGCAAATCTACTTCTCAAACACGCTCTAACTGTAGAAGGGCGGATCCTTGAACTCCAGCCCCATGTCGCGCAGGGCGGCGCGAGCGCGCTTATAGTGCTCCCGCGCATCTGCATTGGGTTGGCGGCTCGCCATGTCAAAGCAGTCCTGATACCGCTGGCCCAGCGGGGGATTTTCCAGTTGACCCTCGTACTTGTCCAGCAGTTTCACGATGAGGCCATTGACGTCTTTGCGCGACATTCTCACAACGGCGCGCCCCACCTCAGCGGCGAAAAGAGGCTCCACAGGGGAGAGGTAGTCCGGGTGAGTGGCGTTTGCCGTGGGACCTACTTCCACCGACCCGCCCGAGACCACACAAGAGGCCGACATAGCCGCTTCCTCGTACAGGCTCATCCCCGTGGCAGGCCCTGCGCTGTATACGCCAGTTGAAATCATGGGGACATCGCTGTGACGGGCGGTGGCCTGTATAGCCAGGGAGCACGCCCAGATGGTATCCCGGCAGGCGACTGACTGAAAGCGGAAGTGGCTCGCATATGGGTGCAGCACGCTGGCGCGCCGCACGAGCAGCGCGTAGAAGTGGTACGCGCAGATGGCAATTGCGGACCCCTCAGGGCCTCCAGCGTACCCGCCAAGCACCACCCCTGTGCCTCCCAGAATGGTGCGGCCTTGGGCTTGCATGTATGCGACCTTGCTCATGCCATCAAAATCGGTCTTCATCTCGGCAATGCTGTCGATCTCCATCAAATCGCACTGATCGGCGGCGACTGCGTTGCCCGCAATGTGCCCCTGCGAGCAGACGCCTGTGGCGACGGTGTTGGCGATACCCAAACCGAATCGGTTGGCGCGCCGAGTGGCCTCCCGCGTCATGAGGACAGTTCGGATGCACCCCTCAATCTCCAACGGACTGCCTGCGACAATCTGAAGTCCATCCACATGGGTCATGGCGGGCGAGGCCACAGCGTCGGCGTAGGGTAGTTCGGCGTAGGCCTGGGTCAGACTCATGAACACTTCATCATTGGAAACTGGCCCTCCGCACGCGCCGAGGGAGAAAAAGGGCGGTGTCTTGCTCTCTGGGCGGCGCACAGGGATGTGCCTGGCGTGCTGCCCTGTGCCGACGACGACGTCCCTGGGGGCGTGGGCGAGGGCCTGGTCCAGTTCTATCGGTTCAAATCGGATGATCCGCTCGGTATCCACGCAGTAGACGCCGGTCTGGAGGAACAGTTCTATGCCTGCCTGCCACGCTCTGTCGGCGAGGTCGTCATCGGAAGGCACGGGGGTGTTGGGGTCATACTTGATGCCATACTTCTTGACCAGGCTCCGAACTGCGGGCACGAACCGCTTCAGGTCGAAGTCCTTCTCAGTGCAGATTTCACCAGTCGTGGCCCTGCGGTAGATTTCCAGATTGGTCAGCATGGTCAACTCCTCTGCGGTTTCTTCATGTACCCCTCGGCGAGCGAAACGGCGTCCGCAGCAGTTGCGCCGTACGCATCTGCCTTGATCTGCGTGGCCCATTCCTCCGTGGTGCAGGCGCCGCCAACCATCACAAAGAAGTCTTCCCTCTTGTTGGCAGCAAAGAGGTGTTCAATGACCTCCTTCTGCTGGGGCATCGTGGTGGTCATCAGCGCGCAGACGGCGATGATGTCCGCATGGGTCTCCAGTGCCCTGGCAACGAATTTAGACGCCGGAACATCCACGCCCAAATCATACACCTCAAAGCCGGCTGTCTTGAGCAGGGTGCTGACGATGTTCTTGCCCAGGGAGTGGATATCCCCCTTCACAGTGCCGATGACGACCTTGCCTTTGGCTTGCTGGGCGGGCTGTCCGGCCATGAGGGGCTCCAGCAGGTTCATGCCTTCCTGCCAGGCTTCGGCGGCGAGCATCATCTCGGGCAGGTAGACTTCGCCGCGGCGAAATTGCTCGCCCACCTCGCGGATCCCAGCCACGAGGCCGTCATTGAGGAGAACGTGTGGCTCCAATCGCGCGCCCAGCCCTTTTCGGACGAGTTCTGGGATCTGGTCAAAGTCGGCGCTGGTGAAGGCTGCAACGATTTCGCTGAGGAGTTCGCGGGTCTTTGCGTCAGGCATTCTATGCCCCCTTTCGCACAGGATTCTTGGGCCTCATCGGAAGGCATGGAGGGACGTCTGGATATTTCGCAATTAGTCTACCACAAATGCCCGCGTATCGCACTAGACCGCAGTACGGTAAGGGTATTAGTCCCACAAGGTTTCCAAATCTTGCGCTGCCGCCCCGGCGCGTGTACCTTGGGCTCCGCACCGATCTGCCAATACCGTGAGATTAGGCGTGTTGAGCATTACTTGACAGCCCGGGTCGACTCCAGTATCATGACTGTATGAAAGTGCTTGGTGACTTGGGCGCGTCTCTTTTGGCCTTACCGATTGCCGCCAACCACCAAAGCCGCTCAACGGTATTCCCGATTTCTAACTCAGACAAGAGGATGCACATCCATGGATCCCCAGATGCGTTTCCGAATCAACAGACCTGAGGTTGTGTGCGAGTCCTTCGATGGCGAGGTCGTTGCCATTCATTTTGCGAGCGGCAACTACTACAGCCTGGCCGGAGTAGCTGCTGACATCCTGGAACTGCTTGACGACGGCTACACGGTGAGCGAGGCGAGCGAGAGCCTTGCTCGACTCTACGATGGAGAGTCCCATGACATCGGGGGCGCGGTTCGCAACTTTGCGGACGAACTGCAGCAAGAGAACCTGATCGTCGCCCGCGAGTCGGCTGACGTTGCGCGCGGAACAGGCCGCAAAATGAGCGCCGAATCGCAGGGAGCAGCCGAGAAGGTCGCTTTTGAACCCCCTCGTCTGGAGAAGTATAGCGACATGCAAGATCTCCTGTTGCTTGACCCCATCCACGACGTTGACGAGATCGGGTGGCCCAGCGTGCTGCCTGAAACTCGTGCGGCGGACCAGCGATGAGCCTCGGCCATGCGGACGGTCGCTTCCATCTCGCCTGAGCGCAGCCCCATCAGCCCTGAGTCTTTTTTCGATGGTGTCTATGCTTCATTCTTGCGCGCTGAGCGCGCGGTTGAGAACTCAATTGTGCGCTCCTACAACATCGGCGGTCACAAAGTCAGACTGCGCTTCGCCGGAACACCTCTCGAACCCGTGCTGACGCCTGCTCTGGGCCACCTGGCCGGAGAGCCGGACGCCAATCCGGCGCTCACTGTCTGCCTGTTTGACAGCGCTTCCACCGGCATTGAGCCGCCCCCGCCCCAATGGTCGGAAGGTGACTACATCGCCCGCGGCGAGGTGCAGGGCTATGGCGATGCGCGTTTCCAGATTGGCTACAATGTCGGTACGGGAGTGTTGAGCCTTCTGGACATGCATCGTAACCTGGCTGTCTATTGGGTGCGCGATGCCCGCCAGATTCCGTATTGGGAAACGGGCGCGCCTTTACGCACGCTCTTGCACTGGTGGATGCGCGGGCACGGGCGGCAGTTGGCCCATGCAGCAGCAGTTGGGACAGAGGGAGGCGCTGCGCTGCTTGTGGGCAAGGGTGGGTCGGGAAAATCCACCACGGCATTGGCCTGCCTGGCGGCGGGGATGCGCTACCTAGGGGATGACTATGTGCTCCTGGACACCGCGACCACGTCTACGGTCTACAGCCTGTATAGTACAGCCAAGCTAGACCCTGCGCAGATGCATTGCTTTCCGGAACTCCTTCCCGCAGTCGTGAATGCTGACCGCCTGGCAACCGAGAAGGCGTTGGCGTTCTTGCATCCCCATTTTCCCGACAGAGTCGCGCGGAGTCTGCCAGTCAGCGCGGTGCTTCTGCCTCGCATCACGGGCGGGGCCGACACTCGCTTCACAACGGCGTCACCGGCAACCGCGCTGATGGCGCTGGCGCCCAGCACGATCTTCCAATTGGCGGGCGCAGGGCAGGAAGAGTTTCGCACCTTGAGCGCCTTCGTGCGCCAGGTTCCGTGCTTTGCCCTGGAACTGGGCACCGATCTATCTCAGATTCCAGGTGCGGTTCGCGGCACGCTGGGGAAGGACTAGGCGATGGAGCGGGGCGGCCCATTGGTCAGTATCATCATACCGGCCTACAACGCCGGGACTTTCCTGTCGGAAGCCGTCCAGAGTGCTGTTGGTCAAGGATACCGCCCGCTTGAGGTCATCATCGTGGACGACGGTTCCACCGACAGAACCGCGCAAGTTGCGACCGGTCTTGGGGAGCCCGTGCGCTACGTCCATCAAACCAATGCAGGGCCAGCCGCGGCGCGTAACCGGGGTCTGGGCATGGCGCGGGGCGATGTGATCGCGTTTCTGGATGCTGACGACCTCTGGGCCGATGGCGCGTTGGAGGTGCAGATAGCCTGCCTGGCCGCGAATGCGCAGGCGGATATCGCCCAGGGTCTCACCCAGTTGTTTCGCCTCACAGAGCCCGAGGGCGCACGCCGCTTCCAGCCCTTCGGCGAGCCGTGGCATCTGATGAGCCTGGGTGCGGCGGCGGTCAGGCGTGCCGTTTTTGACAAGGTTGGCCTTTTTGACGAGGGAATGCGGTCCGCCGAGGACCTGGATTGGTTTCTGCGGGCCAAAGAGGCAGGCGTTGCGCTGGTGCGGCACCAGCGCGTGGTGCTCCAGTACCGCCTGCACGGCGAGAACGTCACCCGGCAGAAAGCGTGGCGAGACGCGCACCTGGCAGCGGCTTTCAAGAAGTCGCTGGACCGGCGCAGGCGGAAAGGTGGGGATTCCGCACTCCTCTCGCCGTGCTTTTCCGGAGATGAAGAGGCAAGAGGGGTGCCATGAGCAATCCCCTGGTCAGCGTGGTCATGGCCGTCAGGAACGGCGAGCGTTTCCTGGATGATGCCATCAAGAGTGTTGTCGCACAAGACTACAGGCCCATAGCGATCATCGTCGTGGACGGCCATTCCACCGACCGCACCGCTGAGATAGCACAGGCCTACGACCTGGTTCGCTACATCCTCCAGCAGGGACAGGGCCTTGCGGATGCCTATAACTGTGGCGTCGCTTCGGCGCGCGGGGAACTCATCGCCTTCCTGTCCTATGACGACCTGTGGACGCCCGGCAAACTGAGCGCGCAGGTTGCCTACATGCAGGAGCATCCCGATGTTGGCTACACGGTGGCGCGTGTGAGGTTCTTCCTGGAGCCTGGCTGTGATGTTCCAGCAGGATTCCGCCCCGAATTGCTGGAGGGCGATCACATGGGTAGGGTGATGGAAAACCTCGTCGCATGGCGGTGGGTTTTTGGTGCGGTTGGTGGGTTCAATACCTCCCTGCGCATATCAGAGGATGTCGACTGGTTTCTGAGGGCAAGCGACAGGGGAGTTCCTATGGCCGTGATCCCGAAGGTGTTGCTCCACAAGCGCGTGCACGACGCCAACATGTCGTTGTTCGAGCCTTCCAAGAGCCTTGATCTGCTGGCGGCGGTGAAGGCATCGGTCGATCGTAAACGCAGGAGTCGGAACGACTCCTAGATAAACGTGCTATGTGCGCTGGGCAGTGCGGCGAAACCAGACTTGACAGGATAGTGCTATGCAGAGTTCACCTTTGGTGAGCGCAGTCATTCCGGTGTACAATGGCGAGCGGTATCTGGCCGAGGCGATTGAGAGCGTCTTGGCGCAGGACTACCGCCCGGTGGAACTTATCGTGGTGGACGATGGTTCAACCGACGGGAGCGGCGATATCGCCCGGTCGTATCCGCTCGTGCGCTACATCCGCCAGACAAACCGGGGGGTATCGGTCGCGAGGAACGCAGGCATCGCCGCCGGGCGGGGCGAGTTCATCGCCTTCCTGGACGCCGACGACGTCTGGACGCCCGACAAACTGACCGTCCAGATGGAGTATCTATTGACGCACCCGGAGGTGGGGTTCTCGTTCGCCCGGCAGCGCTTCCTTTTTGAGCAGGGGATTGGGGCGCCACCCTGGTTCCCGCAGGAACTGCTGGCGCGGGATCACGTCGGGTTCATGCCGAGCACGCTGGTGGTGCGCAAAGCGGTCTTTGAGCGAGCAGGCGGGTTTGACACTGCGCTCAGGCGCGGCGAGGATACCGAGTGGCTTCTGCGGGCCGGAGACTGCGGCATCCAGATGGGCATCGTCCAGGAGACGCTGCTTCTGCGGCGAGTACACAGCGGCAACGTCTCTCTGATGAAGCCACCGGATTATAGGCTGCTTCTAAGTTTGCTCAAGCAGTCCATTGACAGACGGAAGGAGCGCGGCAATGACTAGCCAGACGTTGCAGAGCGGCGAACCGGCAGGCGGCTGGCCGCTGGTCAGCGTAATTATTGCCGTATACAACGGTGATCGCTTTCTCTCGTCGGCGCTGGACAGCATCTTCGCGCAGGACTACCATCCGCTGGAAGCGATTGTAGTGGATGACGGCTCTACAGACGACACGACTGACGTTGCGCGGTCGTATCCGGCAGTGCGCTACATCTACCAGGCGAACCAGGGCGTGGCCGCAGCCCGCAACAAGGGAATTGCGGCGGCCCGCGGCGACTTTATCGCCTTTCAGGATGCCGACGACCTGTGGGTGCCGGGCAAATTGGCCATCCAGGTCGGTCATTTGCTGGCGCATCCCGAGGTTGACGGCACCATTGGCATGTGGCACAACTTCGCGGACGGCGCGCCGCCCAGTGAAGATACTGCGGCCGGGCCGGACCGCGTGGGCCTGGTGACGCTGGTGGCCCGGCGGGAAGTTTATGATCGGGTAGGGAGCTACGACCCGGCGTATCGCGTCGGGAGCGACATGGATTGGTTCAGCCGGGCCAGGGACGCAGGAGTGAACATCCTCATGCTGCCCGATATCTTGCTCTACCGGCGGATTCACAACGGAAACCTTTCCAGACAGATCGACGCGCGGGCGGCCAGCATGCTGCGGATGTTCAGGGCGTCCGTTGAGCGTAAGCGGCAGAAGTTGACATAACATGAATGTGAGAGGCTGTGCACTGATCAGCGCGATCATCCCGGTATACAATGGCGAGCGATACCTGGCCGAGGCCATCCGGAGCATTCTGGCACAGGACTACCGCCCGCTGGAAGTCATCGTTGTGGATGACGGTTCTGCGGACGTGAGCGCCGATGTCGCAAGGACCTTCGGTCCGCAGGTGAGGGTGCATGTGCAGCCGCACGCGGGCGTCGCCGCCGCGCGGAACCTGGGAGCGAACTTCGCGGAGGGCGTGGTTCTCGCCTTTCTGGACGCGGATGACCTGTGGACAGAGGGGAAGTTGTCGCTGCAGATGGCTGCGTTGCGCGAAGACGAGGCGCTGGACATGGTCTTCGGCCACGTGTCTCAATTCTACAGCCCTGACCTGGACCCTGCACTGCGGGAGCAGATCGCGTACGCGCGCGAGGTCATGCCCGCCTACATTTCCGGCGCAATGCTCATCAGGCGCGAGTCATTTTTCCGGGCAGGGTTGTTCGCCAGCGAATGGCGGGTGGGCGAATTCATTGACTGGTACCTGCGGGCACAGGAGAAGGGGTTGCGCACTCTGATGCTCGCCGACGTGGTGCTGCTGCGGCGGCTCCACGCCAGCAACATGGGGATACGCGAACGCGGCTCGCGGGCAGACTACGCGCGCATCCTCAAGGCCGCGATGGACCGCCGTCGGGCCCCGAAACTTCATGGCGAGGGTTGATGATGAATCGAGTTGCGTGGCGCTTCTACGCTCAGTTTTACAGGGGGAACACCCGGCTGCTGCTGGCCGCCATCGCTTCGTCCATAGCAGGCTCGCTGTTCCTGCTGCCGGTGGCGCTGTTGGTGCAGCGCGGCATTGACAAAGCGATTCCGGCGTCGGACTTCCGCACGCTGATTCTGATTGGCCTGGCAATTCTGGCCCTCTATATCCTGGACAGCGGCGTGGCTCTCCTCACCCGTTACCTGGCCCTGAAGGTGACCAAAATCGCCATCCAGCGCCTGCGCGACGAACTGCTGAAACGGCTCTACACTTTCCCCCGCGCCGCTTACACCGAAGCCGACCTGAGCACCTTGCACGCCAGCATCGTGCAGGATTCGGAGCGGCTGGATGTCATGAGCAACTCGCTTGTGGCGCAGGTGCTGCCCGCGTTTGTCGCCAGCGCCCTGCTCAGTGTGGTGATGCTCTTCCTCAACTGGTTTCTATTCCTAGCGCTGATCGTAACCATTCCGCTTCTCTACGTGCTGAGCGTCACCATGCGGAGCGCGCTGCGGAAGCGGGTGCGCGCCTTCCATCGGTCCTTTGAAGCCTTCAGCAAAGGTGTGCTTTTCGTGCTCCAGAGCATGGACCTGACGCGCATCCAGGCCGCCGAGGACTTTGAGATAGAGCGGCAGGGGAGGCACGTAGAAGACCTGCGCCTCACCAGCACCTCCATGTCGTGGATGCAGACGGCCTACAGCCAACTGCAGGACTTGATCGTGGCGATCTCCTGGGTGATTGTTCTCGTCGTTGGCGGCTACGCGGTGGCGACCGGCGGCATGACCATTGGCTCCCTCCTCTCGTTCTATATCGCGGTGGGCATCCTGCGCGGCTACCTGGGGGCGCTTTCATACCACATCCCGCAGGTGGTGGCGGGCGCGGAGTCGCTCGAGACCCTGAGCCGCACCGGCACGGCTGACCACCGCTTGCCCTACAACGGGACGAAGCGCATCACCTTCGGCGGCGAGGTGCGGCTGGAGGGCGTTTACTTCGGATATGGCGTCAAGCCGCTCCTGCGCGACATCTCCTTGTCGGTGCATCCCGGCCGCGCGCTGGCTATCGTGGGCCCCAACGGCGCCGGGAAGAGCACGGTCGTGAGTCTCATCCTGGGATTCTACCGGCCCGAGCAGGGCAGCCTGTTCGCGGATGACGTGCCTTTTGACGACCTGGACATGGTGCACCTGCGGCGGCAGATTGGGGTGGTGACGCAGGATCCCCTCCTCTTCGCCGGGACGGTGGCCGAGAACATCACCTATGGAGCTCCGGCGGCCAGCCAGGAGCAGATTGAGCGGGCCGCGCGTGCTGCTGCCGCCGACAAGTTCATTGAGCGGCTGCCCGAAGGCTACGACACACTCATTGGCGAGCACGGCGTGCGCCTTTCGGGGGGGCAGCGGCAAAGGATTGCCATCGCCCGCGCACTGTTGCGGCAGCCACGGCTGCTCATCCTGGACGAGCCGACCAATCACCTGGACGCCGAAGCCATCGTCCAGTTTGTGAAGAATCTGAGGAGTATGGAGGATGCCCCGGCGGTGCTGCTCATCTCCCACGACGTGGGCATCCTGCGGGCCAGCGATGACCTGCTGTCGCTGCAGGAAGGGCGCGTCGTCGCATGCGGCCCGACAGAGTCGCTCCTGCCCGAAATCGCGGCAGGTAGGGTGCCGTCCCTGTTTGCTCAGAGGGGCGTGTGAACCAGCAGCACCCGTGCGCTGCGACGGAAGAGCAGTTGCTCCTCTTGCAGGCGTGCCTGCTGCGGGGCGAGCCTGCGCTCCAAGCGTGGCAGTCATGGAAGTCTCGCGTTGATCTTGATGCGGTGGACGCGCCTTCATTCGCTCTCCTCCCTCTGCTGTACCACGATCTGCTCGCGCTCAGCGTGGAGGACACCGACATGGGGCGGCTGGCAGGCGTCGCTCGGAGCGCCTGGGCGGGCAATCAATTGTTGTTCCGCGCTGGAGCTTCAGCGCTTGCTGCGCTGCGGGACGCCCAGATAGATGCCCTGGTCGCCGATGGTACAGTGCTCTCGCTTCTACACTATGAGGAGACTGGCCTGCGGCGGCTGTCCAGTTTTGAGGCGCTAGTGCACCTCCGCGACGCGGGGCGGGCGATGGAGGCGTTGTCCGCCGCAGGCTGGCGGATGGAGTCCCTTCACGCGCCGCGCGACACGGTGATTGCTTTCCGCGCCGCCGCCCGGTTTGAAGATCGCAGCGGTCAGATGTTCAGGCTGTGCTGGCGGATGTGGGCAGGGGCTGCGCCAGATGCCGAATCGGAGGTCTGGGACGCGGCCCGTGGGTTTGTGTCAGAGGGGTTGTCGGCCCGCGCGCTAGGGCCGACAGACTTGCTCCTGCGCGCGTGCGCCGGGCCGGAGAGATGGGGCCGCGAGCCGTCGTTGCTTTGGGTGGCGGATGGACTGGCGGTCCTGAGTACTGCAAGCGCAGCGGTGGATTGGGAGCGGTTCGTTGCGCTCGCCCAGCAGTTGGGGCTGAGCCTGCCCGCAGCCGATGCTCTGGCCTGCCTGGTGGAGATCTTTGGTGCAGCCGTGCCCGCGGGGGTCGTGCGGGATTTACAGGGAACGCCAGTCTCACGGTGCGAGCGCACGCTGTGGCGTATGCAGGCAGGCGGCGGAGCGGTGTGGGGCGCTCTACCATGGGCTCTGCAGCGCTACGGACGACTGATGAAAGGGCGCTCTCTCATCTATCGGATGGGCATGTTTCCGAGATACTTGCAGTGCGTTTGGAACCTCCGGAGCGCGTGGCAGGTTCCAATTCAGGCGCTGCTGAAAGCGGCGCACGGAGTGGGGAGAGGGATTCGGTGGCGCGTGGAGAGCATGACAAGAGGCCGGCGATAGAGCGCGACGTGGAGTCTGCCTCGCCGGGCGCATGGATGCTGTCGCGACGCGAGTTCCTGCGGGTCGCATCTATTGTTGGAGCACAGGCCGCGCTGACACTGTCCGGCTGTCGCTCGCGGCCAGTTCTGCGCGGCCAGAGTCACGGCAATCTCGCCAGCGTCGCCGTTGCCCACGGCTCTGACGTCTGGGGGTATCCAGATGCAACCCCCTTTGACCCGGATTCAGCCTACCCCGAGTACCCTCTTGGCGCTGGTGCGGTGGGCGCGGACAATGGCGCTTATCGGCTGGTGCGCGAGGCGCTGAGGCTGCTCTATCCAGACGGCTTCGGCTTACCTGACTGGAACCCACTCGCGGCAATCATCCGCCCTGGCGATACGGTGCTCATCAAGCCGAACTTGGTGGACGACGTCGGGTGGGAGCAATGCCGGATCACCCACCCTTCCGTTCTGCGCGCCGTGATCGACTATGCCTACAAGGCTTGCGGGCCGTCGGGCCGCATCCTGGTGGGAGATGGGCCGTATACGCTGGGGATCTGGGAACGGGTGGTAGAGGCTTCTGGAATCCGCGCGATGGCGGAG
>Ga0315291_10002539_pt1 | contig 23871 bp, 34 predicted proteins | sample YL17G12_20_MG_FD_203070 | JGI IMG/M metagenome (GOLD analysis project Ga0315291, IMG submission 203070) | Sediment microbial communities from Yellowstone Lake, YNP, Wyoming, USA - YL17G12_20 | ecosystem: Environmental > Aquatic > Freshwater > Lake > Sediment | place: USA: Wyoming | collected... | reverse complement strand
TGGTGCATTCTTGAGCATCTTTGTCTTCTCGTATGCTGTTGTGTCCCCCGTTCGCACAGAAACCTTGATTCCTAATTTTTGACCTGTGGAACTTGAAATTTCTTCTAAAGGCTCGAGCAAGTTTCTTCTGATGTCATTGTTCAGCGCTTTTAGTGGGCTGACATAGACTGCGTAAACTTTGTCCTCAAGTTTTCCCTGCTCCGATAATGTAACTAGCTCAGAAATTATTGTTGTAAATGCAGAAAAAGTCTTACCAGAACCAGTTGGTGCTGAAATTAAAGTATTCTTCTTTTCGTGGATATTCATTACCGCAAACTTCTGCGGAGGGCTGAAAGTCTTGAATTTTTTTTGAAACCACGAGCTGACCAGAGGATTCAAGGTGCCGAAGATTTCAGCGTCTGTGCAAGCTTTTTCCTGTACGGTTATCATACTGCGTCGAGGCCGAGTTTTACGCGTTCTTGACTTTTAAGGCTTTGCAAAGTAGCCAGCTTTATATACTCTACACGAGAAAACAACTAGCTTTATTATGCAAGCTTAAAACTAGATTTTTACTCAAGTATATATTGTATTAATGTGTATTCTGAAATAAATAATTCTTTATAATACTCAACAGAGACCCTTAAACGAGTCAGCAGAGCCCTCTTGGCCCACACGCATTTTTGGCTAGGAAGGTGATGCATATGCGAATACACGAAATGCGCCTCTGGCAGTTTTTACTGCTAGCAGGCTATCTATTTGGCGTATTTACAACAGCGAAGCTGTTGGCACCATAGAGTAGAAATGACATAACTAAAATCTGCGATAGTGATTAAGAAAGACTAAAAGCCATAGATTAGGGAGAGTAAGGAGTGCGTTATGAAACTGAGAGTAATGACGCTGGCTCCATGACCACCACCTCTCTCCCTCTATTATATACACACATACACACACCCCCCTATAAATATTTGTTGTCAAATTTTTGCAATAGTATGGCAAATTATATTTCTGACCAAATATAGATTTCTAAAACCAGCTCCCGCAAGCCTTAAAACTGACCTGTTTACTCAAGAACATAGGTTAGTATGGATGCAGTAATATTAGCACTAATGTTTGTAGCCGTTCTAATTGTAGCTCTAATTGTAGCGGTTGTTTTTACTAACAAAGGGTCTTCACACAACACGCAATTAGCTACTATGCACTCAGACATATCGGAAAGCTTTGGCAAGTTGAATGCTAAAATCGAAGATATGGACAAAGTAAGAAAGCAAGATAGCGAAACCGTGCAGAGTATCATTCGTGTAATGAGTGGAACTAAACAACGTGGTAATGTTGGAGAAGTAGCTTTGAAAGAGGTTCTATCTGAATACATAAAATCCAAACAAGTAGTTATGCCACTAAAAGTTGGCAGTAAAGAAGTAGAATTTGGTTGGAGTCTTGGCGATGGAAAGTATTTGCCAATAGATTCGAAATTCCCTGATGTTATCGGTTCTTACAATGAGTATTGCGCAAGCAAAGATGTTGAAGAACAAAAGAAACTGAAAAAGAGCATCGCAAAGAAAGTTAGCGACCGCAAAGAAGAAGCGAGCAAATATCTGAACAAACCAAATACAATTGACAAGGTGTTGGTAGTCATACCAGATGCTATCTATGATTTAATACCAGAAATAAATGGTGATTCAGACAATACGGGCATATTCGTTTGCGGGCACAACGACGTCATTTCCACAGCAATTCTGCACAGCCAGTATCATCGACTAATGCTAGAAAAGAGTGATAGTGGCTACTTACAAAACGCATTGAAACAACTGCAAGGTATGTTCAGAGCGGTGATTAAAAGCACAGAAACAATCGACAGAAGTTTAGAAACCGCTCGTAATGCAAATTCTGAAATTAAGAATCAGGCAATGAATTCTCAAAGCATTGGGTTTGCATCTAAGCCATTACCTGCTGACTAATTAAAATGAAAAAGGATGAGAAAAATGTTTGAGGGTTTGATAAACAAGATGAGAGGATACAAGAGCCAGACACAAGGCAAGATGGGTGAAGGTGCTGTTGGTATGGGTTTGTATGCACAAGGGCACAAGAATGTTAAGAAAATACATCGCGGTGCAGACTTCACTTCAACATACAAAGGCAGAAAAGTATTGACCGAAGCTAAAACGCATAAAGCAAGACGAACAGCTTTACAGAACAAAACCAGAAGGGGAAACAGAGACCGCTATCAAACATATAGACTGTGGGATTAAATGTTAAATGAAAAAGAAGCAGACGAAAGCTGAAAGGATTTGCAAGTATAAGCAACACGAAGAGGCGTGCATTAAAGCGTACTATAACCCGCCAGTTATCTTTGAAAAAGTGCGAAAGCATTTAGTCAAAACTTACAAAACGGTTAGTTTCTGCAACAGTTACTACGATACAGGAAACGGATTTGAAAAACCAGTTTATCCGTCTCGTTTTTTCAAAGGTTTTCCTCTAATCAATTTCAACACAGGCGAAGGCATTCTTGCAGTATCGGTAGCTATCGATAAACAAATCGGCAAGATGGTAGTTTTCGCAAACATTTACTCTGAAAGAAAGGGTGAAATAAAGAAGTTAATTTTGGCATTAATTGATGCAATTATAAAACTAAATTTCCCATCACAAGATGTAAACTGTAAAATTTTTAGTAATGGTATTCAAATTGAAAAACGGGAAATTAATTTTAATAAAATGAAATACTTGCGGGAAATACTTGATTTACACGGAAGAAAGTCTTTGTATTACGTGAAGATACCTATCGCTTTCTATATAGGTATGAAAATAGTAAAGAAAGGGTTGACCATTAGCTACGTAAAATGAGAAAAGGCTTCAAACATTCTGAAGAAGCGAGAAAGAAGATGAGCGAGGGTCATAAAGGAAAGCAACCTTGGAATGCGGGAAAGAAAGATTTGCAAGTCGCTTGGAATAAAGGGAAAACTGGGATATATTCTGAAGAGACAAGAAAGAAAATAAGTGAAGCCACTAAGAAAGCTATGTCTAATCCTGAAATAAGGAAGAAGTTGAGCCAAGCCAAGAAAGGAGAACCTTCTTGGAACAAAGGAAAGAAAGGTTTTCAAGTTGCTTGGAATAAAGGAAAACCTGCTCCGTGGGCTAAAAATTTGCCACAAGCATTCAAGAAAGGATATCCCACTTGGAATAAAGGACTAATCGGATTTATGGCTGGAGAAAAATCGCCTTTGTGGAAAGGTGGAATATCTTTCGAGCCGTATTCACCAGAGTGGACAAAAGCTCTAAAGGAAAGTATTTTGCAAAGAGACAATTATACTTGTCAATTATGTCATAAAAAAGGAACTGCGGTTCATCACATAGATTATAACAAAAAGAATTCCAACCCTGAAAATCTCATAACTTTATGTGCGAATTGCCACTCAAAAACTAATGTGAATAGAGAAAAGTGGATTAAGTTTTTCAAGAATAAAGTATTAAAACGCTGAAAGCATTTTCTTTGTATGGCTACTAAAAAATTAGAAAATATGAACGAAAAAGAATTGCTGATAACTATAAGCAAGCAACTTATTGGAATAGGGATAGGTATTGCTTTGGTGTTAGTGGCAGTATGGAGTATTTGGTTTTTAATTCTTAGTTCATAGTTTCAACACGAACCAAAGCACGCTTGCTAGTTTCTAAAAATAACTAAAGTAAACGTTTTATACTAAAATTGCGGAGTTTAATTAAGCTGAAGAAAGCTGGCTGAAGCGACAATCATATATAATATTAACAAGCAATTTCAGCATGCAACGCATAATTCTTCACATAGATCTGGACTACTTTTATGCTCAGGTAGAAGAGGTTCTCAAGCCAGAGTTGAAAGGCAAGCCCGTTGTTGTCGGAGCAGACCCTAAGAAAGGTAACGGGCGCGGAGTTGTCAGTACTTGTAATTATGAAGCCAGAAAACACGGCCTTCATTCTGGAATGCCAATATCAATCGCGTACAGAAAGTGCCTGAATTGCATATTTCTGCCGGTGAATATGGACCTTTACGTTGAAGTTTCTACCAAAATAATGACACTTTTCAAAAGGCACGCAGACAGATTTGAGCTTGGCGGCATTGATGAGTGTTACTTAGATGTTTCCGAGAGATGTAAAAATTACAAGCAGGCTGAAGAGCTTGCAAATAAGATAAAATCTGAATTAAAACAAAAAGAAAAGCTGACGTGCTCTATTGGCATCGGGCCCAATAAACTAATAGCAAAAATAGCTGCTGGCAAGCATAAGCCAGATGGCATAACTGTAATCAAGCCAGAACAGGTAAAAGAATTTCTGCAGAAATTAAGTGTACGTGAATTAATGGGTGTAGGGCCTAAAACAGAAGCTGTTCTGAATCAGATGAATGTTTTTACAATTGGCCAGCTGGCCAAAGTTTCTCAATCAGACTTAGTTGGAATGCTTGGCAAGTTTGGTTATATACTATATGAAGGAGCAAGAGGGATTGATGAAAGCCCGCTGATTGAGGAGTGGGAAGCAAAATCCATGGGTCGGCAGGCAACTTTTGAAAAAGACACCAAAGATAGAAAATTAGTTCTCGATAAATTGTCAGAAATAATTTCGGATACTGTAAAACAACTAAATAGAGAAAATCTAAGTTACAAAACAGTCACAGTAAAAGTCAGATATGAGGATTTCTATACGACATCAAGAGCGGAGACCCTAAAAATGCCACACAAGGACGAAAAAACAGCACAGGAGAAAGCCCGCGAGTTAGTAGAACTGTTTCTGCATGATGAAAGAAAGATACGCTTAATCGGATTTTCTGTTTCTAAATTAGAGTCAAAATCCGCTTAGCGGAACTGACTGCGTCGGTAAGATTAATAGGATTTACTTTGTCAAATCTGTCAAGATGAAAAGATTTTCCGAAATAGATTTTGCACGTGGTTTTGCAATAGTAATGATGCTGGCATCAAATTTTATCACAGATTTGCAATATTTTTACAATTACGATGCTCATCAGACTTTCTGGTGGCTATTTGCAACGGTTACAGCCTGCCTATTTCTTTTGATAGTTGGCATTTCTTTGAATCTTAGCTATGCAACGGACAAAAACATTTGGAAATTTGCTAAAAGAGGCGCACTTATCTTTGCTTTGGGTTTAATTATAACCGCTGTAACATGGATTTTTGTTCCCCAGGACTTCATCATGTTCGGAGTCCTTCATCTAATTGGTATTTCGATAATAATTGGTTATCCATTCCTAAAACTGGACAAGAAATTTGCTTTGGTCGCAGGCATCACTTGCTTAATAGTTGGATTTTTTGTCACAAAAGTAATCGCGAGCAACAATTACCTTATGTGGGCGGGCTTCACAACCGCAAGTTTCTCATCTCTGGATTATTTCCCTGTTTTCCCTTGGCTCGGTTTAGTGCTGATAGGTTTGTTTTTAGGAAAATGGCTTTATCCTGAAGGAAAAAGGCTGTTTGAACTGCCAGATATTAAACTCGCGAAGCCAGTCTCTTTCTTAGGTAAGTACTCGCTGGCAATTTATCTAATACATCAGCCGATTTTCTTGGGACTTTTAGCCTTACTTATTTAAAGCCCTGATATTACTAAAATTTATGCTTCAGAAGATAATTGAACTGAAAGATGTTTGGAAAACATATAGTATGGATTCTGTCCAAGTTCATGCTTTGCGAGGCTTAAATCTGACCATAGCTAAAGGAGAATATATATCTCTCATAGGCGTTTCTGGTTCCGGAAAATCAACAGCTATGAATATGATTGGCGCTTTAGACGTGCCAACAAAAGGCAAAGTCATAATTGACGGCAAAGACATAAGCAAATTTGAGGAGTCAGATTTAGCAACACTTAGGGGCAAAAAAATTGGTTTTATATTCCAGACTTTCAACCTGTTTGGAGGTCTAAATGCGATTGAAAATGTTACAATTGCGATGACTTTTCAGAATGTTCCTGAAGCAAAAAGGATTGCAAGGGCAAAAGAGTTGTTGAAAGCAGTTGGTCTGGAGCCAAGAATGTACCACACGCCCGGCCAGATGTCTGGCGGGGAAAGACAAAGAGTTGCGATTGCAAGAGCTCTGGCCAATGACCCCGAAATTATAATTGCTGACGAGCCGACAGGCAATTTAGATTCGAAAACAAGCGAGTTCATAGTTGATTTGCTTGTAAATCTTCATGACAAATTCAGGAAGACTTTAATAGTAATCACGCACGAAATAGAAATAGCAAAACGCGCACATAAAGTATATCAACTTAAGGATGGAGTAATTGTAAAATGCATAAAAGGGCGTTCCTGATAGTGTTGTTATTAGCAATTTTGGTATTACCCGTAGCAGCGGAAGTTCCTTCAGTTAGAATTGAAAATATCACTAATGTGACTTTGACTCCAATAGAGTATGATCCGTATCCCGCACAACCCAATCAAGTAGTACACCTCTGGATAAAAGTTCAGAATGTCGGCGAAGCAACGCTTGAGGATGCGACGTTTAAACTAATTCCTGAATATCCTTTTTCATTGCCGGACGGCTACTCTGGAATCTTACGCGAAGGTGACTTGAAAGCTGGTGAAAGCAGAATACTTGAGTATGATATTAAGGTCGCCAAGGACGCTGTCGAAGGTTATTATGATTTAACTGTCGGTGCCTGCGCAGATACAGACTGCAAAAATTATCAGAAAATAACTTTCCAGTTATTTGTAAATACGGGTGGAGAAGCTAAAGTAGAAGTTTTAGTTGAGAGTTTCGATAGTCTTGTTGGCGGAACAACAGGTGACATAACTCTTAGCATTGTGAACAGAGGGCAATTAGGAGCAAAATTTTTGGTTGTAGAAATCGGAAAATCAGATGAAGTTAAAATATTGAATCCTAGCAGAATATACATTGGCGAATTGGATTCAGATGATTTCGAGACCGTTGACTTGAATATTTACGCTAACCCGAGTATAACAACAACAAAAGACATCATGCTTCCTATAAAACTCGAATTTAGCGATATAAATGATAAGTCTTACACTCTAAATCAAGAAGTTAGTTTCCCGGTTTATTCAAAGGAAGATGTAAATAAATACAATGCCCCGACATCTGGCAATATGAGTAAGTTATTAGTTATAGCATTCTTTGCTTTAGTTGTTATTGCTTACTTTATCTGGAAAAAGAAGAAGAAAACATGATTTCCGACTACCTGTCTTTTGTCCTAAAGTACATAGGACAAAGGCGACTTAGAAGTTGGCTTACTGTAATTGGAATTTTCATTGGTATAGCCGCAGTCATATCATTAATCTCAATTTCTCAAGGTATGCAGGAAGCAATTTCCGGACAGTTCCAGATGCTTGGAACTGACAAAATAATAATTATGCCTGGCGGAGGAGGCGGATTTGGCTCGATGAGCGGATCCAGCACGGGTAAATTGACTGACAGTGATTTGGACCTAATAGGAAAAGTCCGGGGAGTTGAAGACACCGCGGGCATGACATACAAGCAAGCAAAGGTTTCGGCTGGAAATGAGGTAAAATACACTTTTGTGATAGGCCTGCCAGCAAAAGCTGACTGGGTTATTGGCAATTTAGAAATTAATGGAAGAGTTTTCAAAGAAGGCGACCGCTATAAGGCTGTTGTTGGTGACACGTTAGTACAAGGCGGATTTTTTAAAAAAGAAATAAAATCTGGCAGCAGCATTGAGATAGAGAATCAGGCTTTCAAGGTCGTAGGCTCGGTACAAAAAATAGGAAATAGACAAGACGATTCTCAAATTTACATTCCCTTTGATACTGCCAGAGATTTGTTTAACGAACCAGATGAAATAGGAATGATTTACGCTAAGGTCCAGGAAGGTTTTGATCCAACAACAGTCGCTGATAGAATTGAGAGCGAAATGAGAGACGACAGGGATTTGAAAAAAGGAGAAGAGGATTTTTCAGTACAAACAGCGGCGCAACTTGCTGACACTATGAAAAACATTCTTGGAATAATCCAGACCATCCTCGTAGGTATTGCAGGCATATCCTTGCTTGTCGGTGGCGTAGGCATTATGAACACGATGTACACGTCAGTTTTGGAAAGAACTAGGGATATAGGCATAATGAAGGCAATCGGCGCCCGTAATTCAGATGTTCTAACAATATTTTTGATAGAATCAGGATTGTTTGGCTTGACGGGTGGAGTAATAGGTTGTATTTTAGGTTTAGGCATTGCAAAGGGTGTTGAAATATATGCAAATTATGCGGGATATTCAATGCTAAAAGCATCTATTAACCCTTGGCTAGTTTTGCTTGGGCTCGGTTTGGCATTTGGCATAGGCTGCTTGTCAGGTGTGTTGCCAGCAATACAAGCATCAAAACTCAAACCCGCTGATGCTTTGAGGTATGAATAAAATGTCAACAGATTACCCAAAAAAGTTGTATGCAGATTTGATTCTGGCAAATTTAGGCGAGCCAGAAAGAAAGAGCGATATAGAAGTAATTGAGCCTAAATTGCTTGTAGGAGTGACTCATCGCATAGGTGGCGCCAAAGACTGGGAAGGTTTGGAGAAGATAGCAACTTTCACCAGCGGCGAAAATCCAGTACTTGAATTTAAAGATATTGCAAAAAAATATTCTTTAGATTATGCAAAGATGGATAACTTAATTCTGAACTTGTTTTTAAAAGCAGGCTGGAGGGACAGGAAAAAATCAGGCCTGGTCGTGGAACGAACTCCGAGAAAAATCGACAGAGAAACAATTTTGGATGTACTTGATGCAAAAGGCATATACTTGGATACAATTTATGTTCATTTTGGAAAAGATTCTTACCAGGTTGTAAGCTATTGCCCCTTTTCCATAAATGATAAAGAAAAAGACTTCAGCTCTGGTGCAGCATATTCTGTAAAAGTAAACAATTGGCAGACCTCACAAAAGTCACAGAAAACTCTGCTTGACATGCTGATAAAAGAGAATAACGTTTAATTACTCACAAGGTTTAAAATTCTAACACATCAAAAAGGCAGATGGTACATTCCATAATTGGCGAACAAATCGAAAAAAGATTTATTGCAGGCCATTTTAATCTTGGAGATATCGCAAAATTTCCTAGTCAGCCATTCGTTAAAGGCTACTTTTTACATCCATCTCCAGAAATTCCCAAAGAAGTTGCATTTGCAGCAAGACTCTTGTTAGGTAATAATTTATACGAAGCACGTAATGATGCTGGGATTTGTGGAAATTCTAACGGCCTCGGAACTGCGGTTGTCGCACCAGCTTCTGGTTATTATGCATTGATGCTTTGGAAAGAGAAGAACCAGATAGGGCATCACAGCTTTGAGTGGCGTTTGGAGAATGATATCTTTACAAGAATAACCTTTGCACCTTGCTCTAGGATGCTCGCCATTCTTGGAGAGGAAGTAAACAGCCATTACATGCCACTACTAAAAAGTCCGTGCGGCAAAGAAGATTTGCAAAAATATGCCGAAAGCTGGCTGCCAAATAAAGAGTTGAATTGATTACTCGCAGAAAACTGCTGCCGAGATTACTGTTGTCCACAAGCCGTTCTTGTCGCCTTCTGCAGACTGGGCAATGTTTCTTGTTTTGACAATCTTGCCTGACATCTTGAATTCCTGTTTTAACTCGTCCCAGTCTTTATTTGGGTCGAATTGTATGCCCAAAGTGGTTGCAAGCATTTCAGCAGCAATGTCTTCAGCGTGCTCGCCAGCTTTCTCATCAGTCTCTCCAAATTCATGGTGTTCAGACAAATAGCCGTAGACATTAGGATCTGAAGGTATTGCTGCACCTATTGATGTTGCTATAAGACGATTCGGCTCGCTTGTCGCGAGCCTTGCCATTACAACAAAAACTATCTGTCCTGGCTGCATTGATTTTAGGCCTTCTTCTCTTGTCACGATTTTACATCCCGGCGGCATAATCGATGAAACTGAAACAAGATTGAATTTCTCAATGCCAGCATCCCTTAGTGCTGCTTCAAAGCTCTGCAGGTAATCCTTATGCTTCCCTACGCCTTTCGTAAAGAAAACTTTTTTTGGTACATAGAAAATCGGATTCGCGATTTTCTGAGTAGAAAAATCATTGGACTGCAAATTAAATTGTGATTTTTCTACAAATCCGTCAGTCATTTTTTAATCGTTAGCATTTCCAGCTCGTGTAGCATCTCGTGATGTTTTGGTTTGTCAAAATAATCTCTGACTGGCTTTAAAATGTCAATAATTTCTTGTGCAACAGCTGGCTTCAGGTCCGCGGGGTGTAACTCGCCCTTTGAATAGACCCTTTCAAGATCTTCATAGCTGTTGAAATGTATGTTTCCACCGTATTTTGTTGGCCTCTTAATTTCGAGCTCTTTGTTTAATTTGAAAACTATATGTTTACACCAGTTTAGTACGGGATTGTAATCTGTTTCTTTTTGTGGACAGAATGCGCCCATTAATTTTGCTTTAATGTTATCTTCAGAGTCCGTCAGGAATACGCAGGTGTTTGGCTTTGATTTTGACATCTTCATCGAGGTGATTACTTCTTTTACCTGTCCATCAGGTATTGGCCAGATTGGCGGTTGTTGCAAGCCTAAAATTAATGAATTGTGCAACGCAATCGGTTTGTAGATGTGTTCGTGCCCTTTGTGTTTGTATTTTAAGGGCATTACAGTCAGGTGTGGTGCAACTTCTCTTGCTATGACGTGTGCTTTTCTCTGGTCCGCGCCCGCATGTGCTAAGTTAATGCCCTGGGCAAAAATATCTGCTACTTGCATTATGGGATATAGCATTAATGCGAAACTAACTGATTCACCTTCAGCTCTGCCAGCAATTGTTATAGACCTTTTAATTCTGGCTAAGTTTGTGTTTTTGGCAACTTCAATTACGGTGCTCCAATAATCATTTCCTAATTTTTCATATAACTTTGAGCCTAAGACAAAATCAACTTTATCAGCGTCTCCGCCACATATTTCAATTGATTTCTTGAAACCATCAATGTAATATTGTGCAGCAGTTTTCCTTATCAAGTCCAGATCATCTCCAAGTTTTTTGTTAATCCATGAATGATAATCTGCCAAGAATACGGAGCATTTGACGCCCGCTTTTTGCAAATCAACAAGCTTAGACATTGTAACTAAACCAGTACCGAGGTGCATTAAACCTGAGATTTCAAAGCCGATGTAATGTTTTAGCGGAATGCCTGTTTCCAGGGCCGTTTTCACATCCACCTCCGTAAGAATCTCTTCAGTAGGCGGTGCCGTAATCAAATCAAACCTATGCGCAATGTCCATTATCTTTTTAATCGGACTTGCGTATATAAAAGTTATGAAACTCCGGCTTCAAATCTATCTTGCCCGTGCAGGTTTAGCGCCTTCCAGAAGAAAGGCTGAGGAGATAATTAAATCTGGAAATATCCTAATCAATGGTAAAGTTGCCAAACTTGGAGATAAAATAGATCCGGATAAGGATACGGTTTCAATGGAAGGCAAGAGCATTGAATCCCTGAAAAAGAAGATTTACATTATGTTGAACAAGCCAGCTGGCTATTTAGTCTCAAAATCTGACACGCGCGGAAGAAAACTTGCACACGAATTACTGAAAGAGTCCTCTGTAAATGGGGAAAAACTGTCTGAATTGGAGCAACAAGTCGTTTTTAATGTCGGAAGACTAGATTTGGATACCGAGGGCCTTCTTTTATTTACGAATGATGGTGAATTCGCACTAAGATTGGCGCATCCCAGATATCATGTTAGAAAAACGTACATTGCAAAAGTTAAAGGCCGCATTTCAAATAGGGCCGTCGACAAATTACAGCACGGACTTATGATAAGAATCAGAGATGGACACCTAGTGATTCAATATACGACCCTACCTGCCGAAATCAGGATTCTTGGCAGAGGACTAGAAGATTTTTCTGTTATAGTCGTTAGAATTAAAGAAGGACGAAAAAGACAAGTCAGGCGAATGTTAGATGCAGTTGGCTATCCAGTTCTGACTCTAAAGCGCGTTCAAGTCGGACCTCTGGAATTAGGAGATTTGCCTCTCGGCAAATGGCGCTTTTTAACAAACCCAGAGATTGCGAATTTTAGTGCAAAAATATAAATAGCTGTGTGTTAAAGTGCCATTATGGCCAAAAGCGATCATTCAGCATCCTCAGAAATTGCAGAGACTTCTACAGAATTAGAGAACCTTAGGAGGGAAGAGAGGTATGTAACAGACGCATTTAGAAAAGTGGAGATAACGCCAGATATAAAATGGCTTGCTCTTAAGATAAGAAGGATTCTGGATTTGGAAAAAGATGTTGAAAATTTGTTAAAGCGCGTAATACCACTCGAAGAACAGCAAGCGCGCTATGAGACTATGGCTTATAATCCTAAGTACTCTGCGAAAGCTCGAGGCGAAATTCAAAAGTTGACAAATAAAATAAGAACGGTAAATCGCGAGATTGAAACGTTAAATAAAGAAATATATGATTTAGAAAGGCAGATTTTAACCAAAATCAATAAAAACGAATATGGGGCTTATAGAGATATTCTTGCGGCATCAACACTTACTGCAGAAGATTTTGCGCGCCTGCAACATCTAGCCAGTTGACATAGAATCTAACTTTTCTTTTGTATCTTTATCAAGTTCTTGCTTATTTATCTTTATGGCTTCCGCCCATTCCGTAGCAGTTTTAGCTTTGGTGCCAATTCTCTTTGTCAGCACTTCATACTTTTGGTCTAATTCCACTAATTTTATTCGCAAGTCATGGATTTCGCCTTTTACCTTGCTAAGATCTTCGCCAGAACCGTTTGACAAAAATCTGAAATTATTTTCATATGTTTCTAACAGGGAATCATAGTGTGCGTTGATAATGACTTGTGTTCCTAAAGTTTCTTGCAGGTCTTTGAAATCAGACCTACAGTATGTGCCATCCTCTATTCGGTCTTCATATGTTCTAAGTAAATCTTCGAATGTTTTCATCTGGTTATGTATGCGTGGTTTATGCGTGTTAAAATCATCAAGTATAGCCCCCAGACTATGTTTACAATTTAGAACTAATTGTGCGGATGTTTCTTTATATTTTTGAGAGTCAGGCGCAGCCATTTTGTTCATATATTTGCAATATTGTAGTCTTATAAACCTTTTTACAAGGCTCCGACTGGATGCGATTTTTATACTGATTTTATGAAATTACAATTTTCGTCCAATTCGACAAAATGCCTTGCGTCACCGCTTCTGTACGCAGAACACTGGTTTTCCGGATTATTATCAACATCTTGCCTCGGGCTGTGTGCAACATCACAAACCCATTCAGAATGTGCTGAGATTGGATTTGCAAGGCAAGGCCCTGAACTCAAATTCATATTTACATCTAATGCATCTTTACAGATTTGTATGCAGGCCTCAGTAACTGCTTGTTTAGATGCAGATTCAGTACAACCACTTAACAGGAAAACAGAAATCAAGAAAATTACCAATGCAATTTTTGCCATAAACCGAACAATTTCTCCGAATATAAAAAAGTATTTATAGGTGTAGTAAAAAGTGATTTTGGCCATGATGAGAAAATCGCTTCCGCTTAAGATTTTATTGATACTGACTGTTCTTTTGTCTTTTTCAGTAGCGTTTGCAGCAGCCAAGCCCTACGAACCGCACCAAGGTTCTTGCCCAGATAAATGCATTTGCGCATCTGCAGCAGAATACTACAAGATTTCACCGACAGGCAAAGCTGGACCAGATGAATTATGCGGCGGTCCAGAAGCAGGCAGCGAAGGCTGTGATGAAGTAGACCCTTATGACAACCCAAGGATTTGCTGGCAAGCAATTCCTTACTGCGGTGATGGCGAGTGTAAAGGCAATGAAACTGCAAGCAATTGTGAAGAAGACTGTAAGGTAGAGGTACCTGAAGAAGTGAACGAAACAGAACCTACAAAGCCAACAGGCGCTATCGGAGCATCACAATGTGGAGACTGTACTCCAACTACATGGGGAAATTGCACATCAACGTCCACTTTCGCGAAAACTGGATCTCAAAGCGGAACTTGCAAGGACTTATGTGAAAACACAGTAACAAAAACCAAAAGTTGCGAGATGCCAGCCACACTCATGAACCAGCAAATCAGCGGTATTAACGCGCCAGTCTTTATAGCTATCATAATAGGCATTATTGTTGTTGCTGGCGTAATGGCTTCTATGCGAAAGAAACCCAAAAAATCAAGAGAAGAAAGAGTTCCGCAATTCAAGAAGCTGAAAAAGAAATAAATAGGCCCATTTTGAATTTTTATTATGAAATTAATTGTTATAGCTAAAGCAAACACTGCTTCGGTCAACATAGGAAAAGTTCTGAAGAAGAAATATCCAAATATAGATGCCAAAATCTTCGAAATCAAAGATAATGTTCTCGACCTAGATAAATACGAGAAAGAGTTCCAAACCCTAGCTGAGCAAAGCTCAGCGGGGCCCCGCGGAACTCGTTCCGCTAGGGAACTGAAGCCTGAACTGATAATAGTAGCTTCTTCCCACAGATCTGAAGCTGGAATTCCAATGCTTAACTGTCATGCCCCTGGTAATTGGTCTTCAGCTGACCTTGGAGGTAAAACTAAAACACTGTCAATAGCTCCAGCTCTCTACATAAGAGAAGGCATTCTTGAATTCAAAAAGCTGAAAGAGATGAGAAAAGAACTTTCCAGCTACGAAATAGGTATGGAAGTCACACATCATAGTCCTACTATTCCTTTTCCTGTGATGTTTGTTGAAGTCGGAAGCTCAGAAAAGCAGTGGTCTGACATGAAAGCCTGCGAAGCAGCAGCTGATGTTATCAATAAATTATGCGTAGATATCACACCAGAAGAGCATGAAAAGAAGGTTTCTGTGGCAATAGGTTTCGGAGGGGGACATTACTGCCCCAGATTTAATGGAAAACTGCAGGAAATTGCTTTTGGCCACATCTGCCCAAAACATCAGGCAGACAACTTAGATGAAGAAATGATTCTGCAGGCTTACAACAAAACAATTCCAACGCCAGACTTCGCAGCAATCGAGTGGAAAGGCCTTTCAAGCCTCCAGAAGAAGAAAATTACGGAACTTTTAGATAAGAACAAGATACCTTGGAAAAAAGTTTAATAATGTGTAAGCTTTGAGCCTAAATAATGGTCGGATTTAATGAACTTATTTTTGAAGACATTGAGAAAACAGTTAGGGAGATTTGGACTGATATACAGCATGGAAGATTACATTTTGATGCACATCAATATGTTACTAAAGTAACAGAAGAAATTGCTCTTAAGGAAATATCTGCGGAATATGTTGGTGCACCGCCATCTGCTCAACAAGCACTTAAACTTGCTAAAGCAGGGTACAAAGCTGCCAGAACAATACACTACAAACTATGGCCACAATTACCATCGTATGCAGTATTCAGGTTATATCTTAATATCAACCCGTTTTACGTAGGGCATTTTATGCGCGCAGCAGCAGAAATTGTTAATCCGACAAACTGTCCTTATTGCCATTCAAAACTGGCATACCCCGGACCAGATGTAGCATGCCCTTATTGCCATGTTATGCGTTCATACTGTGAGGGTGCTATTTGTGAACATTGTCTTAAGCGATTACCAACATTCAAGGCATTTTGTTACACTTGTAAAAAATTTGTACAAGGCGTTATAGGCACTAAATTCGTATACTTGATGCAGCCATGGAGCCTTGTTCATCCGGGTCACGATTATACAGAGTTACAATATTTGCAAGAGATGCTTCGCGCGAATAAACTTGTTTTATATCTGGACAGAGATGTTCCTGCGCTGCATCGTGTTATTGACCAGCTGAGAGCATTGTCACCTGAATTTTTTGGAAAAGGTGTTCCAAGATTTACTAAACCAGTAGCAAAGGGTATTGGCTTTGGTGCTGAACCACCAGAAGATATTAATAAAAAATATGGTTTTACCAGCATTGGTTTGTGTTATGCGAAAGTATGTGACCATATATACTACGTGCTTGAGACTGAAGCTAAGAAGGGAAAGAAAATTTTATCAGTGCAAGATATAAAAAGAATTTCCAGGGAAGCATACAAAGAAGTAGAAGCATATGCTGCAATGATACACGAACCCTTCTAAAATAACCGAAATCCTGGAGAAAAATAATATTGCTTGGAAGAAAATTTGATTAATTAACTTTTGATACGAGATATGCTATGTGTGAGCTTTGCAGGAAAGTGCCAGGAACTATGTAGTAAATCCTGTTTTCGTCTATACCCCATAAGAAAAAATCTTTATGAAAATGATATTTACCTTTGTTTTGGGCTGGATTGTCAAACCACCATTCTATCTCTGCCCAATTCAGGCCTTTCTTTAGTCCTAGAAGCGCCAGGAAATCCTTTGGATTTGCTTTTTTCGGATCGGTCGTCTTGGAATTCATAATCCTGACAAGTTCGCTATTTGGAGCCGGGGAAAATTTATTGCATTCGCTGAAAGCCGCCTCCATTGTCCGTATTATATAATTAAAATCTCTTTTTGGCAAGGAAGCAATATCTATTTCCAGATTTTGGAATGGCATTTTTAGGTGGTGTTGGAAGAAGTTTTAAAACTTTCTTTTGGAGTAAGTAGCATGGATGTACCTGAGCATGTCAAATATTGGCGGGAAATTTTTTCTGCTATCGCTGATAAGAAAAAGTGTAAAGTTCGCAGCAAGTCTGATCTCGGATTTTTTACACAACTTCTAGAATATTGTTTGAAGGAAAAGGATAATGGCACTTTTGTTCTTAACAAGAATTGGGACATGGCATATCATCTGTCCATGAGAATGGAGTTTATCCGAGCGACAGGCGACGGGGAAGGGCGCTTTCAGGGCAGCATCCAAATGTATTCTGTTGAATCAGGCATTCGTTTTAAAAGCGAAGGCAATAAAACCAAAGTTTATTTCCTGCCAGAAGATATTGATGTCAGTACTAAGGTAATACAATATTTACGTAACGCGTCCGCGTATATGAAAGCTTGGGATAAAGACAAGCAGATGTTCTCAGTATTCTTAGAAGACAACGAACTGGTAGACATACTTGAAAAGGAATATGTCGGGTTTATCGTACCCGCAGAAACAATAACAAGGCAAAAAGCCAAATTTACTTAGTTTCTAAATATAATTCAACATACTTTCTTGCCAGTGCGTTGAAAATCTTGGTTAAAGACTCAAAATGCGACGGCCAGCGCTCAGGATCGTCTCTAGCTTTGGGTAAAGTTTCGTGGTCTATATTCATATAAGTACTGAAACTGTTTTTTTGAAGGTCATAGTCAAACTTCGCCCCTTGCACTCTTACTTCTTTATGGAAAAACTCATCTAACGTCTCTAAATTACTTTCCAGCATATTCTGGCCGCTTTTCCATGAAATCTTGAAATCTACTGCTGGACCGCAACTAAACCTATTTGCCCAATAATGCAATTCCAGAATTACCTTGGTTGTTTTATCGTCGCCGTATTCCTCTATTAACTCGCAGTTTCGATCCAAATAATCATCGAGGCGACCTGCCACAGTCTTTAATTTTGTGACGTATTCTTGCTGCACAGAAGCTATCCATTGCAGCAGACTTCCTTCAGCATTCGGAATTGCGGGTGACATATTAAACCGCCAAAAAGTAGTCATTTAAACATTATGCTCGCCTTAGATTAGTCTCTTGGAATAAATAAGTCCTTCTTGATTTATTCCAAACCAGTCTCTTACTTTAGCTTGCCTTTTAAATCCACATTTCACATAGAATTTCTTTGCTTCGGAAAGCGCTTCACAAATGTCTACGAAAATTAATGGATAAGTCTTTGAGCATTTATTTTCTATCTTTTTGAGCAATTTGCCCCCAATTCCCTTGGTTCTATAACCTCTGTCAACAGCGAAGAAAAATATCCATAGCTTTGGTTTATCAAATTTTCTCACCAGAATTCCTCCCAATAATTTACCGCGCTCAAAAGCGCCGTAATAATATCCTGGCGTTTTTACCGTTTCTTTTAGAAATCTCTTAGTAAACCAAAGTTCTCCCTTGAATTCTTGTAAACCGATTTTGTATAAAGAATTGATATCTTTATCGCTAATCTCTCTGATAATCATAACGACATAACTTAACTTTGTTATATATAATTTTTCAAATTAGTCTTTGATGCTTCAGAACAAAGTCCTTCAGGCCTTTTGCCGTGATTATCTTGCCTTTTTCAACTACGTATCTGAAAGGCAGGCCAACAAAACAGCCGTCTTTGTCCTCGAATTCGATTTCCTCAACAAACTTCAGCTTTTCCAAAGGCGTGCCATCAAGAATCTTCTTTGTGACATAGACTGCAGTGTCAGTTGACATCTGCTTTGGCCCTAAATTGAATGCGGGAAGCTTCAATTTCGAGGTCAGCACTCTTTTAGTCCTGAATCTCTGAGGGTTATCACCCAGAATACCGCCGAATATGAAGTAGTCAAACTTCTTTGCCTCTTTTGGCGTCAGAAGCTTCTTAGCTGAAGGGTCGAGAACGCAAGCCCTCCGAAGTTTTAGCTCTTTAACGGAGTCTTTCCTGACGTCGCCGAGCTTCTTCAGTTTATCAGCTCCCGACTTGACATTAGTGAAAATCAGATTTTGCTTGCCAACTACCTCAGACATATGCTTGTACTCGAGTAAGCACCAAGGGTACATTTTAGGTTCAAGATGTTCAACCACAAAGATTGCCATTTTAGAATTTAGAAATTTCTCGTTTAAAAATCTTCAAGATTCAATAAATTAATAAACATCAATTCACTTTACCTTATTATGATTGCGATTAAGAACTATCCTAAAAATAAAGAACGTTTTATCAGACTTAAAAAATTTGCTAAACAAATTTTGAATATTTGCGAAGAACTCAGCATAACTCCTGTTGTTTGGGGTGGTTTAGCTTATTTTGGTTACACAAAGTATAAGCACTACATTATTCATGATATAGATTTCTTAGTTCCTGACAAATCCATCAAAAAAGTGATGAAAATTCTTGAAGAAAAGAAGATTAGACACAAATATATTTCTGACTGGCATTCTCTTGTAATCTCAAAAGGAAATCTGCGAGTAGAACTAGATCCTATTGAATGGTACTACAAAGGGCCTAAACGATTCAAAGAATTTGATTTTGATGGTTTAATTGTGAAAGTTGTTAGTTTAGGACAACTGATTAGAATGTATAAAAGAGCGTCCGAAGTTAGTCAGGATAAACCTGAACAACATCGCAAGAGATTAGAAGAATTAAGAAAAAAATAAAAGAAGATTAAAAGCCTACTTACTTTTTACCCCAGGCCTTGTTGGCGCCGCCTATAATCATTAAGACAGCGAGTATTGCTACTGCACCGGCGATTGTGTTCATTGCTATTCCAGCTTTCCACGCCCACCAAAGTGCTACCAATCCGCCTACAGCTTTTATCATTCCCCATGTTTTTTCATCCATCATTTTCATTACCTCCGTAATATTTGTTAATCTAATTTCTAAATATGTTATTATAAAACTGCGTTACTCCCAAGCAATACAAACCTTCGTGTCATCTGCGATGACACGTTTCCATCAACGCTTTGGAAAAGGGTTGCTAGTAACGCTTTTTAACGCCGATTTAGATGTAAGGCTATGAAAACAATTCAAATAAAAGAAGGCACTGTTAAGCTCCTTATTCCTGACCCTGCAGAGTACGCTTTGGATGCGAAGTCACCAGCTTTCTACAATCCTGCTATGACTTTGAACAGAGACATCTCAGTTTTGATTTGTAAACTCTTGAAACCCCTGTCAGCAGTTGACTTGTTAGCAGCAACTGGTGTCAGAGGCTTGAGGATAAAGAAAGAGGCCGGAATAAAACGCGTTTACATCAATGACGCAAGCCCTACTGCAATATCTTTTGCAAAGAAAAATGCAAAGCTGAACAAACTGAAAGTTGAAATCACAAATTTGCGTGCTCATGAGTTCCTAGCAACAAGATACAAACGCGAGGATTCCAAATTCGGTTATGTTGATATAGACCCTTTTGGCACACCAGTTCCTTTCTTGGATGCTGGCGTTAAAGCGGTTGTTGAGAATCGCGGAGGTATTATTGCTGTTACAGCTACAGACACTTCAGCGCTTTGTGGAACTTATCCTGCTGCCTGCCTGAGAAAGTATGGTTCTAAACCTCTTTACAATTACTTGATGCATGAAATCGGTTTGAGAATTCTGATAAAAAAGGTGCAGGAAGTAGCCGCACAATATGATATCGCATTAACTCCGATATTTTCGCATACTACAAGACATTACATGCGCTGTTACCTGCGGGCAGAAAGAGGCGCGGACAAAGCCGATAATATCTTAGAGCAGGTTGGCTGCTTCCAAGGAGCAGGGCCGATGTGGTTAGGATATTTGTTTGATGAGAACTTAGTTGAGAATATGCACCAACTTGCAGTCAAAGACAAAAACATATGTACGGAAACCAAAGAATTGCTCTTTATAATCAAAAACGAGTCAACGGTTCAGAGGGTTGGCTTCTATGACTTGTCTGAAATGAAATTACATCAGGTGCCAAAAATCTCTGGGGTTATAGAAAGACTCCAAAAGAAAGGCTACAAAGCATCGAGAACGCATTTCAGCCAAACAGGAATTAAAACAGATGCATCTGAAAAAGAATTTGAAAAGACTGTAAAAAGTTCTTAATCGCAATACATGCTAAACGCTTCGTTTTGATCCAAGTGTTTTTGGTTTTCCCTAACGTATTTGTCATCCGCTGCAATTGTTGTCATTATGACATCAAGATTTGCGAATCTATAGCGCCTTTCATTAACATGTTGCGAGAGATCTTCTGATATGCTTGCAATTTTATTACGTTCACGCCATCCAGGCATTGTTTCGTAAACTAACACTAACTCCGGTCTACCTTCTTCGCCCTTTGATAGATAAGCTAACCTTGCCAAGCCCTCCAAATTAATTCGCCCTTCGAGATTTTTATCAAGGAATTTCTTGTTAAGTTCTAATCTTGTTTTCATTTTGCACCTCGCTACAATATGGTAAATATACTATTAATAAGCTTTTCTAATACAATTTTAGCGAAAAAACCGCTAAATTTATAAATAAGTGCGTATTATTAGAGTTATGGTCAAGAAAATCGAACCTGAAACCGAAAAAACCGATTTCAAGCCTTCAGAGGTGGATTACAAGATAGTAAATATACTAATGCAGAACGGCAGGGCCACTTTGAAAGACATTTCTGAGAAAGTTGGTTTGTCCATAGATGCTATTAAAGACCACATTGTTAAGATGAAGAATGCGGGAGCAATAGAGAAGTTTACGGTACACTTAGATCCTGATTTTTTTGGTTTGCCGCTTTCTTCACAAGTTTATGTTAAACTAAAAAACGTCAGCGAAGATGCGCTTGACAAATTTCTAAAATACTTGAAGAAAGACCCACAAATCATAACTCTAATCTCAGTGCTAGGCAGTTTTGATATGTTCATAGTTATGATGGCAAAATCCCCTGTTGAGCTTGAGAAAAAGAAAAATAAAATCAGAGAGGACTTCAAAGAACTTATTGCTAATTGGGATGAAACTATAGTATCTAAGATTCACAAATTAGAAGAATATGAATTTAAATAAAAGAAATTAACGTCGCTTCTTTTCCTCGAGTGTTTCAGCAACATTTTCTAATTCAGCTTTCAAGCCGAGCTTGTCAATGATTTCCTTGTATCTATTTCTGATTGTAACTTCGGTAACACCAACGACATCTGCTATTTCGCGCTGTGTTCTCTTTTCGCCAGTCATCAGGGATGCGACATACAAAGAAGCTGCTGCTAATCCGATAGGACCTCTTCCAGAAGTTAATTCCATGTTCTGAGCTTTCTTCAAAATCTCGACTGCTTTAGTCTGCGTTGAAGAATTGAAACTCAACTTGTTAGCAAACTTCGGAATGTAGTCGGCGGGTCCAGAAGGCAATAATTTGATTCCTAAACTGCGAGCAATGAATCTGTAAGTCTTTCCGACTTCTCTCTTGTTTGCACCTGTTAGTTTACAGATTTCATTTAAACTGCGAGGCAGATTAAAGCGTCTTGCAGCAATGTAAATCGCTCCAACAACTACAGATTCCATCGATCTTCCTCTGACAAGAGCTTTTCTTACAGCAAGATTGTATATTCTTGCTGCTTCTTCTTCAATTGATGGTGGAATGTTCAGTACAGATGATACCCTCTTTAATTCAACTAATGCATATTTCAGATTTCGTTCAAGAGATGTTGAAGAACGGTTGTGCCATTCTCTCATTCGCATATATCTTCGTCTCTGAGCGCCCGGTAAGTTGTATAATTCAGATGCTGTTCCGATCTGTGTTCCCGTACCCATATCGGCTTTTGTGAAGGTTGCTGGCGCTCCAGCTCTTCTTCTGTCTTCGCCATCGTCTGAGAATTCACGCCATTCAGGGCTTGTATCCACAAGATTTTCATCAAGGACAAAACCACAGGCCTTGCAAATTACTTCTCCGCGTTTTTCATCAACAGTTAGGTTTATAGAATTACATTCCGGGCATCTTTTTACAAATTCCGCCATTTCATCACCTTAGAGGTTATCGTTAGATTTAAATAAAAACTCACACTCCGTTTTATAAGGATTTCGCAAGTTTATATAATTCTTTGCAATAGAGTTAAAAAACTATCAATTACGATTTATGTATAAAATGGGATCCATAAGAAAACCAATTCCAGATTACACGGGCGACAGCAAGCCAGGTGAGCTATCTCCTGAAGATGCTTACAAGCGCGAAAAGGAAGAGTTCATCACACTTGTAGATGAGCTGCACAAAACTGTCAGTGAAATTGAAAACAACGCTGAAATCGATCCGAGCAAATTTGCAGGAATTACAGAGGCTGCCAGAGATATTAACAACCAGCTGCCAAGACTGGCAGAAGCTTACATTACTTACAAAAATGCCCAACAGAATAAAATGAATGCGGACTGGGAGAAAAACAGGACCGTTCTCGAAGCACTTATCAAAGCAGCTAAGCAATAGAATTATTTAGCTTTACAAGAAAATTCTTAGAATTTTCTGTACCAGAAAAATCACTGATTTTTCTTGGTAACTAACACAACATTTACAATTCCATCCAACCGCAAGCCGTTGACGCTTGGTCGTATTCGGTTCCCGAATACAACTTAGGTGGTTACTTGTGTCTTATAGTAAACAAAAATTTAATAAATTTAATAAAAATCTGATAGCCATGTCTATGGAATATGATGCTATAGCAAAAATATATTTGGAAGTTTCTAGAAACTTTCAAGTTATAAAACCCAAATTTGGCATTCCCTATCTCGCACTGGAGGATAGCACACCATTAGATAAGCTCGGACTCCATAATGATATTCTGGTCGTAGACCATTTAATCTACTGTGGCCATAGTACCATGCTCAGCGTCAAACGCGAGGGGAAGGATGTTCCACTCGGAGAGAATAAGTTTGTCAAAGTAGACTTTAGGTATGTAATTCTTAAAACAAAACCAGAAGAACGCAAAATCTCTCTTTCTGATTTGGAAACGAGAATCTCAGAAGGAAAGGGCTTTTTAGTAAGCGAATTGGGCAAATCAGGCATCGATATTAAGCCTGAAACTATCAAACCTTACCTAGAAACTGAAGTGATTTAAGTATTTTACTTTGCTTTCACAAGTACTGCATTTACAATGCCGTCTCTTGTTGGTCTTGATGTGACTTTTGCGAGACCGTCTTCTGTTTCTATAATAGCGCCGCGCGTGATGACATTCATGCGGACAAAATGTCTGTTTGACGGATTCTCTTTAACTGTCTTGATTTTGGATTTCTTGAACTTGCCATTATCTAACATCAAATTTGCGTGGCTAGCTGTAAGAACTTGAACTATTTCAGAACCGCCTCTCAATCTCTTTTTCCTCGTTACAGTTTTCTCAGCAATCTTGGGGTTAATAGGATCTAAACCTATTTCGTATGCTCTCTTTTTCCTGAAAGGCCAGAATC
>Ga0315291_10002536_pt1 | contig 23881 bp, 22 predicted proteins | sample YL17G12_20_MG_FD_203070 | JGI IMG/M metagenome (GOLD analysis project Ga0315291, IMG submission 203070) | Sediment microbial communities from Yellowstone Lake, YNP, Wyoming, USA - YL17G12_20 | ecosystem: Environmental > Aquatic > Freshwater > Lake > Sediment | place: USA: Wyoming | collected... | reverse complement strand
TATCTCGCAAGAAGACTGGCTTAAAGTTATTGATTTATTTTCCTCTTCGCCTGCGGGAATTTTGAAGTAGTTTATTGAGGAAGTTTATGAAGAAAAATTTGATAATGATTATTGGCATTGGCATTTTGATTGCTGGCGGCATAGTGGCCTATCTTGCCGCTAGCCAATTTCAGTTTCCAGCAGTTTTTACTTCGTCGAAGATTTCACTTGAGCCAACTAGCGTAACAATTGTCAACGGCTCGACTTTTACAATCAACATCAAAGTTGCACCGGGTGGATCTGTTGCGCAAGTTTATGCTTGGAGAACAAACATTAACTACCCTGTTGATTTGCTTGAACTAATAAGCGCAACCGGTTCAAGCATCGACGCCCCCAGTTTGGAAGCGATTGCGGCATCTGTGGCTGGAGCGCAAAATGGCATCGCCACTGTTTTGGCAGCTGATGCCTATATTTCGCCGCTTTTGGCGGAAACTAGTATTGAGCAACTGATTTTTCGCGCAAAAAAAACAGGTACAGCCACTATCACCTTATCAGAAGGAATAATTAGAGCAAAAAATGAAGCAAGCGCACAATTAAGCAACTCAGTTATAACTATTCAATAAGATGGCAAAAAGAAAAAGTAAAATGTCTTTTCGTACAAAGATAGCCTTGATTATTACAGGTGCCTTTTTAATTGTGGCAGGGGCAATTTTGGCAATTTTGGTAGGAACAGGTACTCTGCGATTTTTTGCTGCGCCTTTGCCCCAAGGCACCTCGGCTAAACTTAGTCCAACAACTTTCACCCTACCATCCGGCGCAACAGTATTTTCTACAAAAATTATCCTTAATGCAGGAGCTACGGGTGCTATTGACGGTTATACATTCAATGTAGCTTTTGATCCGAAGAAGATAACAATAGTTAACAAAGACAAGGTTACTTTTCTTAAGCCCGGTTTTGTTAAAAATATAAATGACAGCCAGCTCACTATTGGAAAAGTGTCAATTGTCGGTGCTTATGAAACTCCGCCTTTTCCTTTTGCCCTTAACTCAACAACAGAAGTAATTTCAATTGAATTCCAGGTTATTGATTTTACAGGAACAACGGCAATTACGTTAACAGGCAATTTGGCGGAAGGAGCAAATCGTTATGACATTTCCGACTCGGTAACTTATGCTCTTGGCGCTGAAACTGGCGCAGTCCAAGTTGTTTTTGATCCTGCCAGTTCGAATATCGAATCAGGACTTGCAAAACTAAATGTCGATTTGAAAATAATCCCAGGCACAAATGTCAAAAGCATTACTGCTTTTTCAACAAATTTAAGATGGAATGCTGCTCTGCTTAAGCTAAGCTCAATTACAAACAAGGCAGATAATGCTGTGGCACCTACTGGTGCGCAAATCTCGACGGCACAAGCCGCAGAGTCTGGAGATGTTATTTTAACCATTGCAGGAGCATTTACAAGTGCTAAAACAATTGCGACTTCCATTGCAAACTTAGTCTTTGACGTGAAAGCTACAAGCGGATTTGTTTACTTATTTCAAGATTTGCCTGTAACTGTCAATGGTACAATCCCAGCCACGTCTGGCAGTGGCACCTATCAGATTGGAGCAGCCATCATAACCTCTACGTCGACCAATACTCCCATAACCCCGACTGCGACTTTTACTACTGTTACCACGGTAGCTACACCAACAACTTTGGCAACGTTGGCAAATACTCCGACTGTTACGACTACTTCCAAGCCCAAGGTTGGTGATTTTGCAAAGTACGGCTTGGCTACGGAATGTGCGCCAAGGAATTCAGGATGTTTGCTTGCGATGCCTGATGGCACGGTTGACGGCGCTGATCTGCTCTATTTCTTCCAATATTTGTACAAGAAGTAGGCTACGAATTACAAATAGGCTACGAATTCTACATATTAAAGCTACAAAAATAGGCTACAAATCTACCAATCGCTACCAATTCTACATATAAAGGCTACAAATAAGCTACAAATGAAGACGGCTACAAATGGAAAAATCAAAAATTATTTATCCAGAGTTGTCGTATAAAATTATAGGATTTTGCTACGAACTATTTAATGAAATCGGTGGAAGCGTACCAGAAAAAGCTGTCAAAAAAGGCCTGAAACTTTTCTTTGCTGAAAATAATTTAAGATATAAAGAAGAACTCTATTGGCCGATTGTTGCTAAAGGAGAAATTTTAGGGAGTTATTATTTTGATTTTCTAATTGATGGGAAAATAGTTTTGGAACTAAAAGTTGGAGATAAGCTTAAATTAAAAGATTACGAGCAACTAAAGGATTACTTAGATCAAAACAAATTAAAACTCGGTTTACTTGTAAGATTTGGCAGAGACGGGGTTGAATTCAGACGTATCCTAAATCTTTATTAATTTGTAGCAATTTTTGATTTGTAGAGTATTTGTAATAAATAGATTAGTAGGATTTGTAATATATTTGTTATTTGTAGCATGAAGATTTGGCTTGTTTGGACCATAATCGGCGGGGTAGTCGTTATTTTGGCTGCGTTAGCGGCGATTTTTACATTTGTGATGCCTTCAAGCAAAATTACGCCGACGCCAACGCGCATTGTTTTTGGTGCGCCAACTTCTCCTGTTGAAGCAACAATGCCGGGCCAAACGGTTATCCAAACCCCTATTTCCGGCTCACTGATATTAAGAATTAGCAAAGACGATAATGACACGACTTTTCAGGCGGGGCAAGAGGTCGAGGCGTTTATTCTTGTTGAAAATAAAAGCCAGAGCGAAAAAAAGTTTTACGGGGTTGATACGCAATTCACTTTTGACTCTGCCAAAATTTCACTTTCGCTGGATAAAAACTTTATTCCTTCACTTTCAGGAGGAGCGGAATGGACATGGTCTTCAGACACAGGTTCGGCTGGCGGCACTTTGATTGTTACGGGCGCGACCAATGGTTCGGTTTCTTTGCCTGCAGGCTCTTCCAAGGAAATTGCCAAAATAAAAATAAAAGTTCTGGCCGATACCACTGTTGCTATTGTGAAAAGTAAAACGCGCATAATTGAAGTTGGGACGAACAATAATATTTTGGATGCGGGAAAGCAAATTGATGAGCAGCTTTTTAGCTTGTAGGGTGGGATAGCTTATAGGTTTTAGCTTTTAGCTTATAGCTTAATGACAAAAGGGTGGGTGGGAATGAAGAAGATTGTGAAAATTATTTTATGTTTTTTTGTGATGGCATTTGCCGTTGGCTTTGCAATGCCTGTGAAAGCGCAGTTGTCGGCGGTGAGTTTGAAATTTGATTTGGATTCGGGGAATTATTCTTTTTCTGCCGGTACGCCGGCGGCAATTTACTTGATAGCAACTAACACCAGCTCCTCTTCAATTTCTTTTTATGGTGTGGATGTGGTGTTCGCGTATAATCCCGCAGCGCTTTCGGTGGCGATGGACAAGAATTTTGCTCCGACTGTTTCGGCAGGAGGAGAATGGACTTGGTCGTCTGACACAGGGCCAGCAGGCTCGGAAATTACTGTGATTGGCACAACCAATACGCAAATTACGCTTGATGCAGGCGGTTCAGCGCAGATTGCCAAATTTATCTTTACGCCTGCGGCGAACTCCTCGGTAACATTGGATAAAGCGACAGCTCGGGTAATTCAAGTTCAAACCGATGACAATGTTTTTGATTCAACGAATACCCCTGATTCACAACCATACAATGTCGGGGTGACGATTGCGCCGACGGCCACGCCTTATGTTGCTTATCCCGGACAGCTCGGCACGGCCGGCCCAACGGAAAATGTGTTTTTTGCGCTGGGCGGAGGGCTGGCAATTGTACTTTTGGGATATGGCATTATGAGAGCAAAACGAAATAAAGTTCGCAGCAGAAAAAATGACGAATTCATTGAGGGGATGTTTAAATAGGTAGGGATGACGAGGGGAACGAAGGGAAGTATCGAGTGACGAGTTTCGAGTTTTCAGTCTTCGACTGATCCGCCGAAGGCGTGACGAGTGAGTTTCGAGTGACGAGAGGATTAATAGTTGAAGGAGTTGGCTTTGGCAATGAGAAAGTTGAAGTGAGAAGATTTGACAATAAGTTCTTAAAGAAAGAAAATGTAATTGAAGCGTCTTCTATCCCTTCAACATCTGTATTCATCCCTGCTAAAATATTATGAAGAAAATATTTTTTACAATCTTTGCAGTAATATTTGGGGCGGCACTTGCTATGCCAGCTTTGGCGTTGGATGCTGCTTCTGGGGCCTCTATCGAGTTTGGCGATCCCAGCCCTGCCACTCTTAACGTCAATACTGTTTTTGAAATTAAAGTTAATTTGACGACGGGCGGATCAAATGTTGATGAAATTGATTTGGAAATCACTTTTCCCAAAGACAAACTCCAGCTCGAATCGGCGGGCGTTAGCAAAGGAGCGGATTTTCAAACAGGCCAAGCCGACCCTTCCCAATCCGCACTTGATGGGTTTAATCAAAATGGCAAAATCCAATTTGATGTCAAACGTTCGGCCAATTTGTCAGCAGACGGCGAAGCGGCCATTCTTAAATTCAAAGCAATGGCGCCGGGTGATGCCGACCTTCATTTTACAGACAACACTTTTGCTTATGAAACAGATGTGAAAGCAACAGACAAAACTTTGACGATTGCTGGGGTGGAAACGGCTACTCCGACCACTGCGGTAACATTTGTCGCGGCGGCAACGCCGACCACCATTGCCGGCACACAAACTGGCCCATCCGCGCTGACTGGCACAGGGCCGGAGGATATTTTGCTTTTTTCTTTAGCAGGTGCGCTGGGATTGGTGCTGGGAGGATGGGTTATCTTGAAGGCACGTAGTAATAATTTCTAATTTCCCTCCGGGCCAGAGGCCCTCTGGGCCGGCGGCTAATGTCAAATTTCTCTCCGAGTCTACGACTCGTAGAGTCGGAGACTAATCAATTTTCTAATTTCCAATAACCAATTTCCAAACAAAAAAAGACCCGCGGGTCTTTTTTATGGCGGCAATGAATTGCCACGATCCGGTTTCTTTGGATGGTCGGAATTCATTCCGACCTTCTGCGGCGGGCATGGAAGGCTTCATGCACTTCTTTGAGTTGGGGGTTGGTGATGTGGGTGTAGATTTGTGTTGTCGTGATGGAAGAATGGCCTAGCATCTCCTGCACACTGCGAAGATCAGCTCCGTTTTGAAGTAAATCGGTGGCAAAGGAATTGTGTGAGATAAACCCATCGGTGATAAGGTTGTGGGTATTTTCTACTAAAAAATCATAAGTTATAGTCTTACTCACAATCTGGTCAATCTTGTAAACTTTTAGCCATTTTATTTGATGGTTACTACTGGCAAGTCTACGGAGCAGATTTAATCGCGGGTCTACTATCCCCATTCTCTTGAAACGATTATAAAACTTCATTACTGTTTTCCGTATAGGAATAATTTTACCGGAAGTATAGCGGCTTGGATATTTGAGGCTGCGTAGGTCAAATCTTTTTGTATAAAGATGTTTTCCATTGGCAAGGCCAATTTTATTGAGCGCTTCAAGTATGGTCCCTGCGGGGATTTTTTCTCCATCGAAACCTTCGGCAAAAGAATATTTTTTTCTTGTCGGCACCAATTTTCGGAATTTTTTCTGATCGGGGAGATGCAAAATTTGTACATAATACATTTTGTGGTCTATCACTCGACCTTGAGGTAATTTAACCCTTCTCATCCTCCCGTAAAGATGAGCATCAATGCCGAGGCGCAAAAGTAACATCTGTACGTCTTTCAGCAATTCTTTATTGGCGGAAAAAAATCGCGGTTCTCCGCCGGCATTGCCTTCGGCATCATAGTATCCGGCGAGAAAAGAAGCAATTGATTTTTCGGAAGAGGCTAACAAACATTGAGGAATTCTTCTTTCCGTTGACTTTCCTTTTAAGCCGAGCTTGGCATAAAGATGAAGCAGCGGCATATAATAACAAAGCAATGTATATGATTTAGAATGATTAGTTGATTTTATTATTTTTGTTTTTTTCCCAAATAGTTTCAAAATAATTTTTTGATAAAATAAAAGATTTTTTTTATCTTTATCTGAAATAAGAATGCCGTGCCTTTTTTCGCTGATTAGGCCATCCCCGCAGATATAACCTAAAAGACGCCAGAATTCTGATGAAAAATAATATTTTGAGTTTTGATTTATTTTGCTGATGCCAGCGACATACATTCCTGGGAGAAGAGACTTTGCTTGAATTTCGGAAATGCCTTTTTCTGTTAATGAAAATAGTCTATGTTCGGGAGTGCATCTGAGCTCATAACCACTTGCCCAAATTGAAAGAAGACGGTCCGTTTTGTGTGAAGTTCTTTGTAGAATACGTTGAGTAGATTGCCAGCCCTTTTCCCATGCAAAGCTTTTAATCTTTGGCATTGCTGAATGAAAAAGCTCTTTGGCTGATATTATTGTACGAGGGGTGCTGATCCTTGTGTCTTCATGAAGACAATGGCGCAAAACGTGAGGCGTAACGGTTTTGGTGATGCCAGCCGCACGGGCATAATAGGCAACAAGGCGTTGGACGGAGCGAGGAGTGAGGTAGCTTATAGCTTTTAGCTTATAGCTTTTAGCTTCCCCTTCCTGCTCCCTCCCCCCTTGTGGGGGAGGGATGGGGTGAGGGGTATGGTGAGAAATGAAAACATAAGGATTTTCGTCTGTGCGCATTTGCAGGTATTTTTCTAACCAAAGTTTGGCAGTTGGAGAAATAAAAACCACGCGGATTTTACTGCCTTTTCCGCGTACAGCAAATTCGCATTTTTCTAAATTAATTTGTTCACGCTCAAGTTTGCAAAGTTCGGAAACGCGCAAGCCGGTTGAATATAAAGTTTCCAAAATTGCGCGGTCGCGCAAACCCTTTAAGGTATTTGTTTTGACTTGGGCAAACATTTCTTCTAATTCTTCTGGAGCCAAAAAGGCAACCTGCCGCATTTCAGTTTTGGGCAACTCAACTTTTTCCGCTGAAAGCGTGTTGATGTCATTTTTGGCAAGATATTTTAGAAAAGAGCGTAGGGCAATAATATGATAATTTTGCGTTATTTTTTTCAATTCGTGACCGTGGCTGTCGGTTAGGCGATTAAGAAAAAGGCGGTAATTGTGGATCAATTCTTGGTCAATTTGTTCGGGGGTAATCTCGTCGCTAAATTCTAAAAATCGGCGCAAATAATGGTCGTAATTTTGGATGGTCTTTTGCGACCGTCCTTTTTCAACCTCCAAGTACTCTAAAAACTCCCGTATGTAGCGGGTAAGACTAGTTGGGGGATTTGGTCTCCGACTCTTCGAGTCGATAGACTCGGAGAGGGACTTTTGGGAATTTAAGGGCATTGGGATTTTACTTTCGTCTATCGTCTCTCGTCTTCTACTAATATTGTACGACATTTGGGATTCTGGTTCAACCAGAAAGGAGCCCACTGGTTGAACCAGAAATTTGCATGATGTATGCCGAGGTCGGACCTCTTTGATCCCGAGTACTCGGGAGAGGTCCGACCTCGGCACTCTCGTCTTTCCCGCCCGCAACGCCTCGCAAGCTTGTCTTGCGTGGCGGGCGTGGCGTCTAACGTCTTTCGTCTGATATAATATAATTGATGAATCTTGATCAAACTATAAGTCAAAATTTGAACTTGTTGCTAAACTCAAATCCTGTCATAGGCTGGACGATTTTTATTTTGGGCGTGTATTTGATTTGGTTATTTGTTGTGCCATTTTTCACGCTTATTTTAACGCATCTTAAAGACCAGCTTTGGAAACGATATTTGATGCTGGCTGGTTTCGCGCTTCTTTTTATGATTATTGCTTTGGCTTTTAACCAGCTAATTGGCATAGTTTGGTTCCGCGCGCGGCCTGAAGCATTGATTGATTTTAACAATATTTCGCATACGGTGGCGGGAACAAAATCTTTTCCCTCCGACCACGTTACGGCCGCTTTCGCTTTGGCAATTCCGCTCTTTTTTGTTTCATGGAAGTGGGGATGGTTTGGCATTCTTGTCGGCGTAATCACAGCTTTTTGCAGAGTGGTTTTGGGCGTGCATTTTCCTTCGGATGTAATCGCGGGAGCAGTTATTGGGGCGGGGTGGGGATTGCTGGCAGGATGGGCATTCAAAAAATATCAAATATCAAATAACAAATAACAAAAAAAATGTCATTCCGGACTTGATCCGGAATCCAGAAAAAATTAAAAAAGAAATGGATTCCCGCCTTCGCGGGAATGACAGGAAAAAGTTTGGAATTTGATTATTGAGATTTGTAATTTATTTGGAACTTGTAATTTGGAATTTGGTTATTAATTAAACTATGGAACTATGGCAGGCGATATTATTGGGGATTGTTCAAGGATTGGGAGAATTTCTCCCAATTTCTTCTTCTGCGCACCTAATTTTAGTGCCGTGGTTTTTTAATTTCCCCGATCCCGGATTGTCTTTCGATGCTGTACTCCACTTAGGAACATTGGCGGCGCTGCTTGCTGTGTTTTGGCGCGATTGGTGGGAGATCTTGCGTGCAGGATTTTCAAGAGCACAAACTACAGTGGACAGAGCACAGAAAAATAACCCCGACCCAACCTATAAGCTAAAAGCTAAAAGCCATAAGCTATTTTATTGGATTTTGGTGGCGACGATTCCGGGAGTTTTGGCGGGTTATTTTTTAGAGAGCCAAGCCGAAACAATTTTTCGCGCGCCTTTGGTTTTGGCAATCACTCTTTCGGTAATGGGCATTGTGCTTTGGATTTCACAGAGATTTGCCAAGCCCATGGTTCAACCCCTGGTTCAACCAGTGGGATCCTTTCTGGTTGAACCAGTCGAACCAGTTGAACCAGGGCTAACTTTTGGCAAAACTCTTTGGGTTGGTTTGGCGCAAGCTCTGGCAATTATTCCCGGCGTTTCGCGTTCGGGCATTACAATGTCAACTGGGATGTTTTTGGGCTTGTCAAAAATCGCAGCCGCGCGTTTTTCATTTTTGCTTTCAACGCCAATAGTTTTGGGCGCGGGAATTTTTTCTCTGAAGGGCCTTCTGGTTCCAAATACACTGGTTCAACCAGTGGGATCCTTTCTGGTTGAACCAGTGTATTTGATAATCGCATTCGCAACCGCGGCAGTTTCAGGTTTCTTTGCCATCAAATTTCTGTTAAAATGGTTGGAGAAGGCGAGCTTTACGCCTTTCGTTGTTTATAGGCTTCTTTTAGCCGCAGTGATATTATTGCTACTTTCGTTAGGATGGAAATAAATTAAAAGTGCAAAGAGCAAAAGTAAAAATTTCAATTCAAAATTAAAAATTTAAGTCGGTTACCCTTGTCTTCAATTTTGAATTTTACGCTGTAATTTTGCATTTTTATTTTTTATTTTTTAATTTTTATTATGGATTCCATACTCGACATTTTAGTCAATTTTATCACTTCGTTCATTGGCGCGACGGGGTATTTGGGCGTGGTCGCTTTGATGGCAATTGAATCGGCCTGCATCCCTTTGCCTTCTGAAGTTATTATGCCTTTTTCAGGATTTTTAATCGCTTCGGGCACTTTTAATATTTGGTGGTTGGCAATTGCGGGAACTTTAGGAAATATTTTTGGCTCATGGATCGCCTATTTTGTCGGCAAAGCCGGCGGCCGGCCTTTAATAGAAAAATATGGCAAATGGATTTTAATTTCACGCCGCGATTTGGATCGCGCTGACCATTGGTTTGAACGTTTTGGCCCTGGGGTCGTATTGGTCTCACGCTTGCTTCCTGTGGTGCGCACTTTTATTTCTTTTCCAGCCGGCATTGCCAAAATGCCATTTTGGAAATTTACATTTTATACTGCCATCGGCGCTTTTCCTTTCGTCCTATTTTTAGCGTGGCTGGGCGAACAGCTCGGAAAAAATTGGGAAACGCTCCGCACCTATTTTAGAGGGTTAGATTTTGTTATACTGGGATTGATTATCCTTGCGATTGGGTTGTGGGTTTGGAAACACTTAAAGGACAGACAGATTCAACAGACAAAGAAATAATAGCAACAGATACAACAGATATTTGGAGGAAATTTGGGTATTATTTACGAAGAAGAATCATATAAGATTATTGGCGCCTTGTATAAAACTTTCAGGGATCTGGGACCCAGTGTGAGAGAAAAAGATATTCAAACATATCTGGTAGCTTTGTTGAAAGAAGAAGGTTTTGACGTCAAAGAGCAAGTTCTTGTAAAGCTTATGCAAAATAATAATCTCGTAAGAAGATATTATCTGGATTTATTAATAAATGACAAAATTATTTTAGAAATAAAGAAAGGGCAGTACAATCCTGATTTTTTTCAGCAAGTTAAAATTTATTTAAAAACAACAGGACTTAAATTGGGTCTTCTCGGAATTTTTACAAAAAATAAAGTTATTCCAAAACGAATTCCCAATATCTTATAATCTGTGGTATCTGTTGAAATAATTATTCGTTTTATCTGTCTGCTAATATGATTAAATACAAAAAATACACTTTGGCGAACGGATTAAGGGTAATCCTGGCGCCGATGAAAAATACGGAAGCCATCACTGCTCAAGTTCTGGTTAAAGCCGGTTCGCGCTATGAAACCAAAGAGATCAATGGCATCTCCCATTTTTTGGAGCACTTCTTTTTCAAAGGAACAAAAAATTATCCTGGCACTAATGATGTTGGAACGGCGGTTGTTGAAGTGGGCGGTTTGCAAAATGCTTTCACTGGCAACGAAGGAGCGGGTTACTGGATTAAAGTTGCCAAAGACAAGCTTCCGCTCGCAATCCATTTGCTTGCGGATATGATGGTCAATCCTCTTTTTCCTACCAAAGAACTGGAAAAAGAAAAGGGCGTGATTCTCGAAGAGCGCAATATGTATTTGGACGATCCTAAGCTGTATGTTGCTGAAGTGCTGCAACAGCTTTTGTATGGCGACCATCCGCTCGGCTGGGATATTGTGGGAACAGAAAAAGTGATTCGTTCGCTTTCTCGCAAAGATTTGACAAAATATCACAAGGAAAGATACTGCGCCAAAAATATGCTTTTTGTTTTGGCAGGCAATTTTTCAGAAAATAAAGCCCGCCAATTGATTAAAAATAATTTCTCAACTTTAGCAAAAAAGTCGGCCAGTAATTTTTTGCCGATAAAAATTAATCAAACGAAACCAGCCTTGAAATTTCATTATAAAAAAACTGACCAGGCGCATTTGATTTTGGCATGCCATTCCATAAAAAGAAAAGACCCGCAAAGATATATTCAGGATGTGCTTTCAGTTATTTTAGGCGGCAATATGGCGTCGAGATTGTTCAAAGAAATTCGCGAAAAAAGAGGATTGGCATATTACATTTCAGCTGATACCGGAGACTTTACGGACACGGGCGTGTTGGCTGTTAATGCGGGTTTGCGGATCAGTGCTGTTGCGGAAGCAATTGCGATAATAGTCAAAGAGCTGGCACGCTTAAAAAAAGAATTAGTTTCAGCCAAAGAATTAAAGCGTGCCAAAGAATATATCCGCGGGCTGACTTCTTTGCAGCTTGAATCCTCTTCGGCTATAGCTGGATTTTTAGGCGGGCAGGAACTTTTGGATGATGAAATTGAAAATGTCGAAGAAATTTTAAAAGGCATGGATAAGGTCTCGGCAACAGATATTAAAAAGTTCGCTAATAAATATTTCAAAAATGAAAGTTTAAATTTGGCCATTGTCGGGCCCTTCCGTGACGAACAAAAATTTGCTAAACTATTAAAGTTATAAAAGAGGCTGAAATGCAAGTGGAACAAACATTAATTTTAATAAAGCCAGACGGAGTGCAAAGAAGGTTAATTGGCGAAATTGTGCGGCGCTTTGAAATGGTTGGGCTAAAAATATTGGCGTTAAAAATGCTCACCGCCACAGCCGAGCAAGCCAAAGCCCATTATACTTTTGAGGGGCTGATTCGGTCGGCGGAAAAATCAATTGCCCATCAAAAAAGCCATGGCGTTGACATCAAAGATACCCCAAACGAATTGGCAGAAAAATTGCAAAGGCGCTTAATCGCTTTTATTACCGCCGGTCCAGTTGTGGCAATGATTCTTTCCGGCAATCGAGCGGTGGAAATGGTGCGCAAATTAGTTGGCCAAACTGAACCTTTGACTTCCGCTCCGGGCACAATTCGCGGCGACTGGGGGCATGACTCTTATGAACTTTCCGATGCTTCCGATCGTTCCATTCGCAATATTGTCCATGCCTCCGGCACGGTTGATGAAGCTAATTACGAAATCCCTATTTGGTTTTCAAAAGAAGAAATTCAAACTTACACTCTGCCTATCGAAGAAACTTTGTATGGGAAATGGGGATAAGGATTAATAACCAATAACCAAGCATCAATAACCAAATAAGCACCAAATAACAAGTATCAATAATCAAAAAGAAATTATTTGGGATTTGAGATTTGGAATTTATTTGGAACTTGTAATTTGTTATTTGTTATTTTGAATTTTATGTCTTTATTGTTTTTTGTGGGCATTGCGGCATTTTTGTTTTCGTTTCTTGCCACGCCCATTGTCAAAAAATTAGCAGAAAAATTGGGTGTTGTTGACCGGCCTTCGGAACGGCGAATCAACAAAGTGCCGATTGCGCGATTAGGAGGGCTCGCCGTGGCGAGCTCTTTTATTTTGCTTGCCATTTTGTTCGGCCAAATTGATAAGCACCTTATTGGTTTTTTGCTGGGCGCGCTGGTATTGCTTGTTTTTGGCATCTGGGATGACATAAAAAATTTGAAGCCGTGGGTCCAGTTGCTTGGGCAAATTTTAGCTGCGTTGATTTTGGTGGCAAGCGGCATTGGTATAGAAGTTTTGAGCAATCCTTTTGGCCCGGCTATCCACTTGGACAGCTGGAAAATTCCTTTAGATTTTTTGGGCACGACTTATCATATTACAGTTTGGTCTGACCTTTTGACTTTGGTTTGGGTAGTGGGAATGGTCAATGTGATGAACTTTTTGGATGGGCTGGATGGTTTGGCGTCTGGAGTTTCGGGAATAGGCTCGCTGGTGCTTGTTGTACTCGCGCTTTCGCCTGTTGTCGGCCAAACGCAAGTCGCACTTTTGGCTGCGCTGTTAGCGGGAGCGAGTTTTGGTTTTTTGCCGCACAACTTTCATCCTGCCAAAATATTTTTGGGTTCAGCTGGCAGTTATTTTTTGGGGTTCGCGCTGGCAACGCTGGCAATTATTTCCGGCGGGAAATTAGCGACGGCTTTTTTGGTTTTAGGCTTCCCGATCATTGATGGGCTTTGGGTGGCGGGCAGGCGGCTGTTAAAGAAAAAATCGCCTTTTCAGGGCGATCTTTCGCATTTGCATCATCGCTTATTGGCTGTGGGCTTAACCCAGCGCCGCGCGGTAATTTTTATTTATGTTTTGTGCGCCGGTTTTGGTATCACGGCTTTGCTGGCGTCCTCACAGTTAAAAATGATGGCTATGGCAGTCTTGCTTGTGACTGTAATTTTCCTTTCCGTTTTGCTCTATTTTTTTAAAAAGAATTATGCCGCCAAAGCGACTTGATTTCCGCCCAATCTTTTAGCTTGATAGGCGGCGGCGTCAGCTTGGTCAATGACTTGTTTGAGGAGGACTTCTTCGAATTGCGTTGCGGATTGGGCGCTTTGGGCCAGCCTTTCTTCGTGTACTCGGCTCTCTTTATTTTGTTGAAAAGCCTTTAGGCCGCAGCTTAATGTGACATTAAGTTTTTCTACTTGAGGATGCTTAGCGGAAGGCAGTGAAAAAATTTCGGTTTGTTCTAAAATGTTTAAGTTTCTTTCAATGACTTCTGTGGCTTGTTCAAGATTAGTATTGGGCAGAAAAACGATTAATTCATCGCCTCCGATTCTAGCGATGATATCGCTATCGCGCAAGCAATTTTTAAGTAGGGAAGACACATTAGCTAAAACATAATCGCCAGTGGCATGTCCGTAAGTATCATTGATCTCTTTGAATTTATTGAAATCAATCACACAAATCGAGAATTCTTTTTTGTCTCTCATTGAACGCGCAAATTCTATCCTTGACTCGGTATCAAATTTGCTCCGGTTATAAAGGCCAGTGAGCGGATCTGTGCCTTTAATTTCTTCGCGCAGGTAAGCAATCTGGTCGAGGGAAATATCGCTGTTTTTAACCCAAACGTCCAAATAGGTATCATTGACTGATTTATCTCCCGTACGGATGCGCTTTAGCATCTCTACTGCTCGTGGATCTGTTGGTTCTTTGGGCTCGGTTTCGGATGCTAATGTCGCAAGTCGCTCGATCTCTTTTTGGCGCTCAAGATCAAAAGCTTCCTCAGTTTCTTTGGGGATTTCTTTTGGTATGAATGCCCGCTCCGTTTCTGGATTGTAAGAGGGTCTATTTTCCATTTTTTTGTTTTTATTTTTCAAGACGGTCGAATGACCGTCGCAGTCCGCCGAAGCGATATCTATTTGCAAAGATCTTAAATTAAGACTATTGCAAGAGATTGAGCGCAGGCGGATTTAATCCAATTATGTCAATTTTATTATTATACCATATTTTTGGGTTTTTGTCAAGATGTGGAAAAGTGTGAACTTTTAAGATTCAAAAAAATCGCAAATTTTTGCGATTGTTTATTTAGATTGTTTTTTTCATACTTAAATTGAGGAAACTTGAGAGAAAACAATCAAATCAAATTGCTTTTGGACCACATCTCCCATTTTATGAAATGTCCTAATTGTGGCGCTGATTATGACATTGAGAACGTCCAATATCTGGGGCGAATTCAGGTTTTTTATGTAGTCCAGCTTTTTTGCGAGCGCTGTTCGATTCCAGTTTTTGCCTCCGTCTTGGTTAAAAAGAGCAATATTAAATTTGATTTAACTAATGAGGAAACCAAGAGCAAAAAGGGCGCGAAGCCAATTTCTGCCAATGAAGTGATTGATTTCCATTCTTTCATTTCCCAACACAAGGGGGATTTAAAAACATTATTAGGATAGTACGAATAAATGTGACGAATGTACGAATCAGTACGGATAAGTACGAATAAAAAACCGCCGATATGGCGGTTTCACAATTCTTGACTATATCTTTTTTATGTCCATCAGATTTTGTTCAGCGGCTTTCTCTTGAGCATCTAAAACAAATTTGACCAGCTCATCGGCGCTCATTTTATCTTTGTGGGTATCTTCGTAAACTTTTTGGATTTCCATTAATTTTTTCTGCCAGGCTTCAGGATGGGCGATAGAAGTAAATTCGATGACATCTTTAGCGCCGGCAGTCTGCACATGAATCGAGCCGAAGTCAAAAAGTGTGGAAAGCACGCCTTTGACCTCAAAAGTAACATCTTGAACTTTATCCCAAGTTGTTTCGGAAACGGTGCGGTGGAAAAGGCTGTTTTGTTCGATGTTAATGATTTTTTCGTTAGTGAGAATGTAAACATCGTTGTACCAAGTGAACCATTCAAAAAACCCATAAGAAAGCGCAGAAACCAAAACGACAAAAAAGCCAAGTTGAAGCCACAAACTCGAGTTGCCATAAGAAAGAAATCCGAGCAAAATCAAAACTGGCAGAAGCCCCCAAAGGGCAACTTTGAACATTGGCTTCGCTAAAGTCAGGGGGTGCTTGTGCAAAATTGTGACAAGCTCTTCCCCATCTTTCAAATCTTTGCTATAATGTTGATAGAAGAAAGACATAATAAATAAATGGCAAATGGCTAATGGCTAATCGCAAATCGCAAATATGAAGAGAATAAATACCGAGAAAGTTAAAAAAATTGTTTTGCTGATAGTAGCGATAATGCTGATTATTTCACTTGCCTTGCCGCTTTTTCAGCTATTTTAAGCGTAGCAGATTTTTTGATAAAAAAAAAGATGCGAGGCGCGTCTTTTTTTATTATCTTAATTCAGTTATAATCAGATTATAAAGTAGAAGAATTAGTTGCCCTCGTAGTTCAATTGGATAGAACGTCACCGTCCTAAGGTGGATGTTACAGGTTCGAGTCCTGTCGAGGGCAAGGAGATAAAATGGAATTTTCAAATTATTCTTTTGGCCAGATAACAATCGATGGCATAATGTACAATGAAGATGTGGTGTTAAACAAAGGGCATATTGAACTTCGCGATAAAACAGCTTCCGAGCCATTCAAAGCGGAATATGGCCATACGCCGCTTACTTTGGCTGAAAATATTCCTTGGGAATGCCAGAGTTTGATTATTGGCATTGGCGATTCAGGCGCTTTGCCAATAACGGAAGAAATACATAAAAAAGCAGGCGAATTGGGAGTTAAAATATTAGCAATCAGAACTCCAGATGCCATTAAAATATTAAACTCGGCAAATTTAGAAGACACAAACGCAATTATTCATCTGACTTGTTAAACGGGGAGTGGCGCAGTGGCAGCGCGCTCGTTTCGGGTGCGAGAGGCCGCGGGTTCGAATCCCGCCTCCCCGACCAAAAAAGCACTTATCTCATAAGTGCTTTTTTTAGTATGTAATAAGGATTTATTCTTTCGTTTTTTCAGTTGGAGGAGCAGGCGGGGGTGGGATTTCGGCGGCTGGCACTTCTTCGCCTTCGACTGCTTCTTCTTCAACCTTGCCTTTTTCTTCAACCTCAACGGTTTCAACATTTTCCTCAACAGTTTCGTTGAGCGCGGCGATTTCTTCTTCTGAACGGGGCGGGTTGACTATGGCGATAACGTCTTCGGGTTCGGCAAGGATTGTAACATTAGCGGGGACGCGAATGTCCGAGACGCGGATAGAATCTTCGAAAGTAGCAAGCGTAGAAAGGTCAGCAACGAGGTTATGGGGCAGATCGGCGGGCAAACATTCCACTTCGAGGGCGGTTTTGTTAGTCATTAAAGTGCCGTCTAAATCTTTCACGGCTGGAGACTCGCCTTCAAAATGGATAGGCACTTCAGCGCGGATTTTTTCGGACATTTTTACAGCGTAAAAATCAATATGCTGATAAGTAGATTTGATGGGATCGAGCACTGGTTCGTGAATCAAAATGTTTTTTGTTTCACCATCAATGTTCAATTTTACCAAAGTATTCCCGCCCGCGTGGCGCCAAACTTTATCAAATTCATTATAGCCGACTGAAACAGGGGTAGCAGAAACTTCATGCCCATAAACCACGCCGGGAATTTCGCCCTGCAGACGTAGGTTTTTAACCTTCTTGCCCAAAACATCGCGTTTTTTTGCGTTCAAAACAATATTTTCCATTTTTAGCTTTGAATAATATCTACGAATGTGGCCTCGGAAAAGTCTCCGTTAAAGCGGGTGCGGCGGATTTTGCGGAAGGAAACAGAACCGCTGGCTGAAGCAAATAAAGTATGATCTTTGCCCATCATCACGTTTTTGCCAGCGCGATATTTTGTTCCCCTTTGCCTGATAATAATATTGCCGGCAAGAGCTTTTTGGCCGCCAAAAATTTTGACTCCCAATCTTTTGGAAGCCGAATCACGCCCTAACCGAGTTGAACCCCCACTTTTTACATGAGCCATAAAAGAATAAATTCGAAATTCGAATATCCCACCGGGCCTATCGGCCCGAAGGGCCGGAGGCGAAACCTCTCCGAGTCTTCGACTCGAAGAGTCGGAGACCGAAACAAATTCGAAATTCGAAAATACGAAATAAAAAATGACCGATTAAAGTCTTACAATTCTAAGAATAACTTATTTGAGATGGAGAGTCAATAGAAATTTATGATTTATAATTTATTATTTATAATTTTTGGATTACAATAGAATGTCAGGGGAAGGCCCCGGCCGCTTAACGCAATTTGCTAAAGGAATTATGGATATATTTGAAGTTGAGGGGGGGAATCCAATTTCGGGGTCAGTTTTGCTTTCTGGCGCGAAAAACGCGGCGACCAAAATGATGGCGGCTTCTCTTTTAACTGATGAAGAAGTGGTTTTGGAAAATTATCCGGACCTTGGGGATACGCAAATTACCGCGGAACTTTTGTCAGCTGTGGGAACAAAAATTACCAAACTCAACGGTACGGTTAAGCTAATTACTCCGGAAATTAAATCCTACAGCGTTCCGCAGCCAACGCGGCGCAATCGCATTCCCATTTTGCTTCTTTCACCGCTTCTGTACCGCGTCAAGTACGCGGCCGTTCCGATTATGGGGGGCGACAAAATTGGCACGCGCCCTGTTAATTTTCATTTGCAGGCCCTCAAAGAAATGGGCGCGGAAATTTTGGAAACTGAATCAGGCTATGAGGCTCATGCGGAACAATTGCATGGAGCAACCATTGTTTTGCCTTATCCTTCGGTGGGGGCGACTGAAAATATTATTTTGGCGGGAGTGTTGGCTCGAGGCAGGACAATGATCATTAACGCCGCTGTTGAGCCGGAAATTATTGATTTGATTAAACTATTGCAAAAAATGGGAGCGATAATAGAGCTGGGAGCAGAGCGCCGCATCTTTATTGAAGGCGTGGCAAAATTACATGGTGCAACGCACAAAGTTATGTTTGACCGCAACGAAGCAGTTTCTTTTGCTTGCTTGGGTTTGGCAACGGGCGGACAGGTCAAAATTTTGGGCGCTGAGCAAGAAAATCTGCTGACATTTTTGAATGCCGTACGGCGCATTGGGGCAAATTATCGCGTTGACGAAAACGGCATCGAATTTGAAGCGGCAGCGAAAATGCAAGGAATTCATCTTGAAACAGATACGCATCCCGGATTTATGACGGATTGGCAGCAGCCTTTTTGCGTCCTTTTGACACAAGCTTGGGGGATTTCGGTAATCCATGAAACTGTCTACGAAAATCGTTTTGGCTACGCAGAAACGTTAAAAAAAATGGGTGCAGATATTACCACATTTAATAAATGTTTGGGAGAATTGCACTGCCGTTTTCGCGAAATGGAATATGCCCACAGCTGCGTTGTTCGAGGAAGGGCGGAATTGTTTGGTTCGGAGATCGAAATTCCTGATATCCGCGCGGGTATGGCGCATTTGATCGCGGCGTTTGTTGCCAAAGGCACCTCGCGCGTTTTTGGCATCGAGCACTTGGATAGAGGATATGAAAATTTGGAAGCGAAGATTGCGGGGATGGGAGGGAGGGTGAGGAGAGTGACGAGTGACGAGTTTCGAGTGACGAGTCCCGATGTTCGCTGTGCGAAATCGGGATCCCGACTTCCGATATTGCGAAGCAAATCGGAACGTCGGGATTGGAGAGTTGGAGAGTGAGTTAAAAAAGTGAAAAGTTGAAAACAGTTGACGGAAAACGGATGACAGTACAGAAGGCGGATAACAGAAAACAGAAAACGGAATAATCTGTCCTCTGACTTCCGATTTCCGTTTTCCCTACTGACTTCTGTTTTCTGCCAACCGATTTCTTTAGATTTGAGGTTTTTATTGAGCTTAACGCCATTATTTTTTCTTCAAAATAGCTATTTCTCTAATCAGTTTAGCATCTGGGCGGGCATAAAAAATGGTATTGTCTTTTGACAATTCGGAAAAAATTTCAGGATATTCTGTTAAAATATTTTCGGCGATTGGTTTTTCGACCGAATAAATATCTTGAACTTTACTTTGCAGTTTGGCAAATAATCTTTCAGTGCCGATTTTAGGGAAAATCATTACCAGCATGCCTCCTTTTTTTAGCACTTGGGCAATAATTTCCAAGGCGGAATTATAAAGAGGAGCAAGATTTTCAATAATTCTTTTGACTTCCAAAGAAGAAACAGCGCCGCGCAGTGCCGGCCCCAAAAAAGGTTCCGTCACAATCAAGTCCACAGAATTTTTTTCGACTCGATTTAAGACATTAGCAATATCAGAAACAAAAATTTTTATTATTTTTCCTTTCACTGAAAAATATTCAGAAAGCCAGGCGAGATTTTTTTGCGTGTTGGCAACTTCATCTTTAGAAATATCCGACCCGATTACATCGTTTCCTAAAAGCAAAGCTTCCTGCAGGATTGTTCCTGAACCGCAGAAAGGATCGTAGAGCAAGTGACGAGTTTCGAGTGACGAGTTTCGAGTTTCGGGAACGGAAAGGGCGGAAAGGTTGATCATTATTTGGGCGACTTTTGGAGGGAGCATTCCTCCTGCAGGATTAGGAAAAGGGCGGCCGTAGTCGCGCAAGTTATATGCCTCAAAATTTTGCACGCTTTCCGTTTTTCCAATATAAATTTGCTGATTTTTATTGCTGCCAATGACAATCAATTCAAAACCTTTTTTTAACAAATTGTTTTTTTCAACCTGTACGGAAGAAAGAAAGTTTTCTTGTTGGAGTGGGACAAAACGCGCGGATATATTTTTTTCAGCGAGCATTTTTTTCATCGCGGAAGCATAATGAATAAGGGCCTTATAAAAGTTTTTAGGAAAGCCATAGGCAGAAATTCCGTAAGTAATTTTTTCGTTAATATTTTCAAAAAATTCATCAAGATTTTTCAGTGTAAAATCTTTTTGTGCAACTTCTTTTTCAATCTTGGCGATTTTGATTGTTCCGCCCAAAGAATCCATTAAGTTCGCGCTATCAATATTCTCTTCGGTTTGTAAAATTAAGGCTTGCCTATTGGCGGAGATAATTGAAAAATTAATATTAGACGCGGAAAATTTGCGCAGTATTTCCGCGCTGGACAATGTGGGATTGGTTCCTAATATAAAGGCAGTTTTCATATCTTAATTATAACATAAACAAACTTTTCGTGACCGATTACTGATATCTACTGATCCCGAGTACTCGGGACCGATATTTACATTAATGAAGAAATCCTTATCAGTACTTATCGGTAGAAATCAGTAATCAGTCACATATGTTCACACACTTACACGTTCACACGCATTATTCTCTTTTAGACGGGTTGGCAAAAATACCCGAGCTTTTGGATTTCGCCAAAGAGCAGGGAATGGAAGCCTGCGCTATTACCGACCACGGCGTGCTTTACGGCGCGGTGGAATTTTACAAGGAAGCCAAAAAGCGCGGCATCAAACCCATCATTGGATGTGAAGTTTATGTTGCGCCGCGCTCTAGGTTGGACAAAACGGCTAGGGTTGATACCAGCCCCCATCATTTAATATTGCTTTGCAAAAATGAAGAAGGCTACAAAAATTTAATTCAACTGGTAACTTTTGCACATCTCGAAGGCTACTATTATCGTCCCCGGGTTGACAAGGAACTGCTGCGAAAATATTCAAAAGGTTTAATTGCCCTTTCAGCCTGCCGTTCAGGCGAAGTGCCTCGTGCAATCGAAGCAGGCAATTTTGAAAAAGCAAAAGAAATAGTGCATGAATACCAAGAAATTTTTGGCAAAGATAATTTTTATTTGGAATTGCAATACCATCCGGGTGAAGAGAATCACGAAAAAATTATGGCGGGCGTGTGGGAGTTGGCGCAAACAATGTCTGTAAAATCTGTGGCTACTAACGATATTCATTATCTTCGCAAGGAAGACAATGAGGCGCAAGACATTCTGCTTTGCGTGCAAACGGGCAATACCGTTGCCGACAAAAACCGTCTTTCGATGATGTCGGATGATTATTCTTTCCGAACGGAAAATGAGATGAGGGAAATTTTTAAAGATCAAATTGAAGCCGTAGAAAATACTAATGAAATTGCCAGCGAAATAAATTTTGAGTTAAAACTGGGCAATATGATTTTGCCTGATTTTCCGGTGCCAAAAAAAGAAAGCAAAAAATCATATTTGGAAAAATTATCTCGGCAGGGATTGGCAGAAAGATATAGGGAAAAAGCCAAAGAGCCTGCTTTGGTTGAAAGGCTGGAATATGAGCTTTCGATTATCGAGAAAATGGGCTACGAGGCATATTTTTTAATTGTGGCGGATTTTATTAACTGGTCAAAAGAATCGGGCATTGTGGTGGGGCCGGGGCGCGGATCGGCGGCTGGGTCGCTCGTGGCTTACTGCCTTCAAATTACTGATATAGATCCTCTCAAATACGATCTTTTGTTTGAGCGGTTTTTGAATCCCGACCGCATTTCAATGCCTGATATTGACACCGATTTTTCCGACCTTCGGCGCGATGAAGTAATTCGCTATGTTACGCAAAAGTATGGAGCGGATCGCGTCGCGCAAATCATTACCTTTGGCACGATGGCGGCTCGCAATGCAGTGCGCGATTCGGGCAGAGCGCTGGGCATGACTTACGCTGATGTCGACCGCATCGCAAAGCTAATCCCTTTTAATATGTCATTAGCGGAGGTTGAGGCAAACGTCGTGGAACTGCGCGAAATAATCGCGGCTGACTATGCCGTCGCCAAGCTTTTTTCTATGGCAAAAAAGCTGGAAGGCTGTGTTCGGCATGCTTCAATGCATGCCGCGGGAGTAGTAATTTCAGAAAAGCCGTTGACCGAATATGTGCCTTTGCAATTGGGAACGGGTGTAAATGAAGGCGCGATTCTCACCCAATATTCAATGTACGAAATAGACTCTTTGGGCCTTTTGAAAATGGATTTTTTAGGGCTTTCCAACTTATCAATTATCGAGCGCGCCTTAAAGATTATCAAGCACACAAAGAATGTCGAAATTAATATTTCTGAAATTCCTTTGGATGACAAAAAAACATTCGAGCTTTTGTCGCGCGGGGAAACAACCGGAGTATTCCAACTTGAATCCGAAGGAATGAAGCGCTACATTAAAGAGCTGAGGCCAAATGTTTTTGAGGATGTCATCGCCATGGTGGCGCTTTACCGCCCTGGCCCAATGCAGTGGATACAAGATTTTATCGACCGCAAATTTGGCCGCAAAAAGATCGAGTATTTTCATCCTTTGATGGAAAATGCGCTCAAAAATACTTATGGCGTGCCAGTTTACCAAGAGCAAATTATCCAAGTCGCCAAAGATATGGCAGGTTTTACAGGGGGTGAAGCCGACACCTTGCGCAAAGCGATGGGAAAAAAAATTGCCGCACTGATGGCTAAAATGAAAGAAAAATTTATTGAGGGATCAGTCAAAAACGGCGTTGCCCGCGGGATAGCCGAAAAAGTTTTTTCGCATATGACCGATTTTGCTTCTTACGCTTTCAATAAATCCCATGCAGCTTGTTATGCGCTTATCGCTTTTCAAACCGCGTACCTAAAAATCCATTATCCTTCTGAATTTATGGCTGCGCTTTTAACTTCAGACAAAGGCAACATTGACCGCTTGGCAATTGAAATTTCCGAATGCAATCGGATGAAAATTAAAGTCCAGCCGCCAGATGTCAATGAGTCTTTTGCCGATTTTACCGTTTTGCCTGACGGCAATATCCGCTTTGGGCTTTCGGCTATCAAAAATATTGGCGAGGGACCGGTAGATTCAATCATAGAAACTCGCAAAACAAAGCCTTTTGAATCTTTGGCGGATTTTATTACCCGCGTGCCGGCAGTTTTTATCAACAAAAAAGTAATGGAATCTTTGGCAAAATCCGGCGCTTTGGATTGTTTTGCCGAACGTTCTCAAATTCTGGCCAATATGGATAAATTGCTTACTTTTTCTGCCCAGCACCACAAAATGTCGCTGGCTGGCCAATTTGGCTTATTTGGTGAAGAATCAAAAGCAGATCTTTTAGATTTAACGCGAGTTGCTCCAGCCACTACCAAAGATAAATTAATGTGGGAAAGGGAATTAATGGGCATTTTTTTGGGCGAACACCCTCTTTTGTCCTTGCAAGAAAAACTGGCAGGAAAATTTGTGTCCATCGCTCGGTTGAAAGAAGAATTGAGCAGCCCAAAAGTTCCAGTCAAGATTATCGGTTTGGTTTCGGCTATTCAAAAAATTAATACTAAAGCAGGCGAGCCGATGGCTTTTGCCAAATTGGAAGACTTGACTTCACAAATTGAGCTGGTGATTTTTCCCTCCATTTATAAAAACACGCTTCCTTTGTGGCAGATGGATAAAATCTTATTAGCTGAAGGAAAGCTTACGGACAAAGATGGGGAAAAGAAATTGTTGGTTGACGGCGTGCTGGAATTAACAGACCAAGAATTGGAAAAAATTAAATCAGAGCCAACTGCCAATTTA
>Ga0315291_10002535_pt1 | contig 23886 bp, 18 predicted proteins | sample YL17G12_20_MG_FD_203070 | JGI IMG/M metagenome (GOLD analysis project Ga0315291, IMG submission 203070) | Sediment microbial communities from Yellowstone Lake, YNP, Wyoming, USA - YL17G12_20 | ecosystem: Environmental > Aquatic > Freshwater > Lake > Sediment | place: USA: Wyoming | collected... | reverse complement strand
ACGTCGAGGCGGTTTTTGTTCGGGCAGCGGGCGCATGTCCACCTGCTGTCCGCCACCACCACCGGCCGCCTCCTGGCTGTTGAGCCGCTGGATGGCCTTCATGACGTTGTTAAACAGTTTGGGGTTACTGTGCGACAGTTGCAAGAGCATTTGATGCTGCTGTCGCGGCTCGATCATCATCAGCTTCTGCGCCAACTCGTCGGGATTCTTGACCCCGTCGACGAGGGACATGAGCATGGTCTGTGGGTCCTGAGCACGGGTGATCGCCGGACCCTGGGGCGCCTGTTGCTGTTGGTTCTCCATGTCCTGGGCCACTTCGACCACGGCCTTGGCGATCTCGGGGTTGTCATCGTGCAGGGCCTTGAGCAGGCGCTTCTTCTCCGTCGTCGGCGCCGAGAACAACTCACCGGCCCAGATGGCAATCTGCTTGCTCAGGTCCACGTTGACCATCTGCTGTTGTCCGCCACGCGCCTGCGCCAGCGACTGATCCTTTTGCGCCTGGGCCTGATCACGTTCGGCACGGGCGCGCAAGGCCATGCTCTGCGGGTCTTGTTCCTGGGCCTGGGCCTGTTCTTGTTGCTGGGACTGAGCCGCCTCCTCGCTCGTCGCCTGCCCCTGGACCTCGGCGAGAATGGCGTCGGAACGCTGGGTCATGTTCTGGTAGACGCTCTGCACCCCCTCGGTCTCCTGCTGGACAATGGTCTGAGACAGAAGGGCCTTGGCGTTGGCCTCATTCTGAGCCAGCAGTTCCTGGAGCATGAGCTTGGTGTAACGCTCGGTCTCCTTCTCGATGGCGCTGATCTCGGACTTAGAGTCGAGGTCCATGCGCGAGAGTGCCTCCTCCCAGCTCACCTTCTTCTCGCGAGCCAGTTGGATGACGAGGCTGAGCATCTGCACGTCGTCGACCTTCTTGAACGGCTTCATGCTCACCTGGCACGGGGGCAGGCTCAGGAAGGCGCCGCATTCGTCGCGGACCCATTGCAGACAGCCGTCGAGACGTCGCAGATAGTTGAGGAAACTGTTCTCCATGATCCGCTGGCTGATGGATTGCGAGGACCAGTTCTCGCCGCCCATGACGAAGCCGCGGGTGACCATGCACGCGCCCATGATCTCGTCGATGACCTTGACGCGGGCGTTGATCGTCGAATAGGCCGCCGCGTCGCCACCCACGTTGGTCACGCCAATGGGCATGGGCGCGGTGATGATCGCGTTCTTGTCCCGACGCCAGTAGCGGATGTTGCGGGCCATGAACTGCTTGAAGTTGCCCAGGGCCAGTTTCTGCATCGGGTCCTGGGTCCGGGCCTCGGGGTAGAGGATGCGCAGGGGCACGCTGTGTTCCAACGCCACCTGCTCGTCGGCCTTCTTGTAGACCTGATTGAGATAGGCGTCCTTGAGCGCGGGCAACACGAGCGGGAAGCCCCACTGCATGTCGCGGCCGCTGAACGTGGGCCGCTTGAAATGGTAGATGCGCTTGATCTTCATCTTGCGCCGCAACTGGATGCACTGCAGGTACTCGATGGGCGTCGTGTCGATGGTGTCGCGGTCGCCGACCTCCACGCTCCGACGCACGTCGGGGGGGATGTCGTAGTAGTAGAAATATTTGCCCGTGACCCGGTTGTACTTGGGCGTGATCAACTGCGGTTCGAAACGGAAGATGTGGATGCCACTGGCGTCTTGCACGTACTGGTCGATGGGCTTGAGTTCGCGCTCGCTGCCGCACTTGCGGCAGAATCCGCTGAAGCGACCGCCGGCGTACTGGTATTTGATCTCGTTGACCTGATGATCGTGGCCGCAGGCCGTGCAGCGATAGAGGCGAACAAATGGAAAACTTATTGAAACCAGACAATTACCGTAGGCGTAATAATCAAGACCCCACTCGATCATCTTCTCCAAGATGCGCAGATGCTTTTCGAACAGTTCCTTGTGCTGACGCTCGGATTCCGCGTCGCCCTTGTAGACGAGGTTGGTGATCGGGTACTCAGCCAGCCGCTGGATGATGGGGCTGATCTGAGGATGGGTCATGGCGAAAATCTGACAAAGCTCCAAAAGTTTCTTGAAGCTCTTGGGCAGCTTTGTCGAGGCCATGTCGAGGAACGGGTCCTCGTACGTGTGCCGATCGAGCGGGACGGTCTCGGCGGCGGCGTTCTCGGCCATCGACTACTCCAGCTGTCCGCGTGACTCGTCGAGACGATCGAGAACGTAGGCGTTGTTGCGCAGCAACCTCGCCACCTGAATCGAGATCTCGTCTTCGCCCTCACCCAACTCGGTCGCATTCAACGACTTGGCATAGGCGAGAATGACTTTCTTGCGCAGATCGTCGTCACCCACCATCTGCCCCAGTTCGACGTCGGCAAATTTGAGCAGCGGCGGCGCGACGACGTAGCCCTGGTCGTAGAGCCGGGCCGCGGCGTACTTGCTCACCTCGGCACCGAAATCGGCGGGGCCCACGAGTCGGCCGACGATGGACACGGCGTTGGAGAGCCACTCGACGGGCACGTCCTCGATCGCGCCCATCATCGGCGAGCGATCGTTGAGGGCCACGGAAATCTTCTCCATCGATTGCCAGTCGTCGAAAAAGGCCTCGGGTCGCCGCATGACGATCTTGACGGCCATGATCTTGGACATGACGTCGTCACTCGGATCGACGCCAGCCTCCTTGACGATCGACTCGCGAATGGTCTCGGGCTCCCATTCGCTCCAGTCGGCACCCAGGGTGTCTTCGAGTTCGGCGACGAGCTTGAGCGGATGGACGTCATTGCGGGCCAGATAACTGCCGGCCTCCTTGACCATGGTCAGTGCCGACTCGGCCATGAGACGGAGGATGCTGTCCTCATAGAGTTCGCACGGCGGGACGCCGGCCAGGTCGAGCAGCTCGCCGACCTTGCTGTAGTCGTCGTGCAACGCGGCCTGGGGACCGCTGCCCGTCCACGCGCTCTGCTCATGGCCCGCGGCCAGATTGCCCACGCGCATGCGCGGATTGAGTTCCTTGGGCACGGGCGCCGGCTCCTTCACCTGCAGGTTGTGTTTGACCTCTTCCTGCGTCTGGGGCACGGACTTGGTCGTTGTCTCCTCGCTCGTCACCTCGCCCTTCTCCGCGCGCTTGGCGCGGATACGGGCCATGAGCTCGCTGCCCTTGGTGCCCTTGGACGGTGCCGTGTCCTTCTTTGCCGTCGGAACGCCGGGGTTTTGTCGCGCGTCTTCTGGTGACTGTTGGACGACGGCCGTGCCCATGCCCGAGACGTCCTGCTGAATCGAACGATTGCCGCCCGGTGTGGTTGACGAGTCTGGATTGTTGTTGGTGCCGATGGACGCGGCCGTCTTGGTTGCCATCTTGGTCTTGAAGTCGGCCACGAACTCGGCCGTCTTCTCCCGTTGCCAGGCGACGGGGTCGTAGTCCTCGGGGAACTGGGCCAGAGGGCCCTCGGTGATGTTGTCCGTGGACATGGGCCGCTGATCGCCGATGCCCCACAGTTTCTCGAACATGGCATCGGCCATCGAGCCGTTGCCCCCACGCCAGCCCTTGTTGGTGACACTCATTTGGCATCTACTCCGCGAGCAGGTTTTGGCAGATGAGTTCTTTCTCGGGCGCGGGGAGACTGGCGAAGACGGCGAGCTTGTCGGTGGCCGAACGCAGACCGTCGATGACCTCGGCGGGCAACTTTCCCTCGACACGGCTCCAGTCGGCCGACTCCAGGGCCTGTTGGCTCACGTACTGGTCAGCGACCTTGACGACGTAGTTCACTTCCTGCCCCGGGTCCAGAGTCAGACCGTAGGTCGAGTAGCTCGGGTCCGGGAGCCAGAGGCCCCAGTGCCCAGCGAGTCCGTGCGCACGGTCGAAATCTTCCAACGCCGAGGCGACCTTGTCCAGCCCTTTGACTCTTTCATTGACATCGGCTTTGATGCTGAAGACATGAGCCACTTCGATGAGTTTGTCCAACTCCTCGTCGCACAGATGGGCCGTGGCCTCTTTGCGCAGGTTCACGACGTCGGCAAAGTGCGACGAGAGCTGCGAGCCGGCGTACTTGTAGGCCGTCGACGACTCGATGCCGTTGACGTCCAACTCCTCGGCACGGGCGCAGATGTTGCGTGCGCTGACCAGGCGTTGCGGCGGGGTCATGTGCTGGACCTGGGTCTCGAAGGCGTCCATGGCCGTCTTGATCAGGTTGGGCGTGTCGAGGGGGATGAGCCTCTCCTTCGGCAGGGCCCAGTGCTCAACGTGTTCGGAAAGATTGGGACGGGTATCGGACAGCTTTTTCATCAGCGCGGCTTTGTTCACGGTCGCCTCCGTTCGCAGCTCAGTTTAAGCGCCAAGGCGCCTGGGGGTCCAGGTAAATAGCCGTGGCTATTATGGCATAACACGAGCGACATCCAACCCCGGTGTGAGGATACTCATGGATTTCGTGACGCAAAAGGACTTCTTTGGCCGACTCAATGACCATGTTTTTGAACCCAATTTTGGTCGGCGTCTGAGTCTGCAGCAGATGCGCGACGTGGTCAACGGCGTGGCCGACGTCATCTGCACCGTGGCCCTGGAAAACGCGGCCGTGCGCTTCGGCAAGCTGGGCACGTTCAAACTCCACATCAAACCCGCCGGGCGGGGATGGAACCCGCGTCGGAAAAAGCACTTCAAGTGTCCGAAGAAACGCAAGATCGTCTTCCGACCGTCCAAGGGCACAGCGCGCCTGTTCCAGATCCAGTAACCAGCATGACGACGAGGAGAAGACCATGTCCAAGAAGACGCCCGCCGCACGCGGGGCCGTGGCCGCACAATTTGACGACCTGACGGCGAAGCGCAGGGTTCGACGACGCAAGGACGGCGATGGCCAGGGACCGGATATTGGCATCGGGCTCGTGGGCACGCGCTTGGAAAAAATCCTCGATAAGTTGCCCAAGGAGACCAAGGCGCGCATGCTCGATCACATTCGTCTGCACGTCGATGAGGCCATGAAGCCGATCCTGCGCACGATCGAGCGCGCGGGCGACGACTACGAGTTGGAGTTCATTCGCAGCGTGGGCCCGAACATGTTCAGGACCTTCATCGAGTACCTGGAAGATGAGACAAAAGATTGAATCAACTCTGACTTGAATATTGTCAGCGAATGTGAGAAAAGGCGAATGTCATAGTCCACGAAACAGGTCGGCCCATGAAGAAGGCAGAGTACCTGGATAACCGCCACCTGGCCCTGAGGATCATGGGCAAGGAGGGTTTCGCGGGTGTCAAACAGGACATCGGCGATCGGTTGAATCCGGTGCGTGCGCACAAGATCGTGCAGCTCATGCGTCAGGAGTACGGGATCAAAACCGTCGACGCCGATCTTCTGGCGCTGGCATCGAGCAAACGGCCTGGACGCATGGGCGGGCCGGTGACGCCACCGGCCGATGGCGAGGAACGCGAGTACACGGTCGGTGGCAACGGACGCATCTGCGTGCCCCTGAATCTTCTCGGCAAGCAACCCGGCGACAAGGCCCGCGTTCGCTATTCGCGAAAGCAGATCGTCATCCGTTCATGACCTTTGCCCTCGACACCGGCGGTCGTTTCGTTCTCACGGCCCGTGACGGGGGCTGGGAATTGGAAGTCGACGGACGCATGGTCCACTACTGCCGCGATCCGTTGGCCGCCGTCAAATACATGACCGAGACGCTGCGTGAAGAATCGCTGGCCAGTGGGGTGGCCGCGGTCGTCGCGGCTCTCGACGTCATCAACCAGACCCTGGCCACGGCCACCGATCTCGTCCGCCATCACGAGATCTCGGTGACCGTGGCCGGACTCCTTTCCCGGGCCCAGGGCACGAGAAGGGAGTGCATCAAGCGCGCGTGTCTCGACCTGGCTGGGTGCACCGAGGTCGAGTTCAAACTGCGCCCGGACGCGCCGGCGATTGCCGCCAGGGCCAAGGCCATCTTAGCCCCTTGGTTCGAGGTCAACAATGTCGCGTAGTGACGACGAGAAGCAGGCTCTGACCCTGCACCGGTACAAGAACTGGGTCGACGCCATTCGCGCCCGCGATCAAGAAATTGTGGCTCTACGCGCGCAGATCGACGCTTGCGCGGAGCAGATGATGTATGCCTATTTGGAGGCACGTGAGGAACAGGAACGGTTGATCGACATGGGTTTAACCAAGAGCGCCATCGACGCGGTCGCCGTCCTGCCGCCCATGCCCTTCGACCCGTTGGTCATGGTCAAGCGCGCGAGGACCGTCGGCACATGACCGAGAGCGGGTACTGGCAGGGGATGGTGCTTTGCCGGCGCAAGGGCTTTTGCCACATGACCCGGGAACAGTGTCTGGCCACGCACGATCTGAACGCATGTGGGGGCTGTTCGCATTTCATGGACTTTTTGCAGGAACAGGAACGCAGGGAATGGGATGAGGCGATGCAGGTGGAAGAGGACAAGCTGATCAAAACCAGCCGACGAAAAAAGGGAGGCAGCAAGTGAACGGTTACCTTTTCTGGGTCAATGGGGTTCTCGCGGCACCGGGATTTTTCGACGTGCGCTCGGCCAACAGCGCCACCCTCGGGCGCCTGCTCTACCTGACCGTCGACGCCGACAGGCTCAAGGCCTTGCCGAAGTCCATCGACGCCTTCGAGGTGCGGTCGGCCAACATCGTCGCCCGTTACCGCTACGACGACCCGGAAGAGGACAAAAAAAAGCCACAGATGCAGAAGCTGGTCAAGGACGAGAAAAATGAGCACGAGCGTCTCGTCTTCCCGTGTCCGCGCGTGGTCAACGTCAACTTCTGATTTTTTTAGTCGGAGATGATTATGGACGAAAAAATCGAGCGAGAGGACCTCGTCCGCGGGTTGGAGCGGACGGATCTGGAGATGCTCAGCGACCGCCAACTGCGACTCTGTGAGCAGGTGGGCTTTGACCGCGTGAACAAGCGCGCTCGCGAACGGGTCGAGGCGTCGCTCAAAGACCAGGTCAAGCCCTTGGCCGAGGCACTGACCCAGGCGCCCTACGTCTACCTCGGACCCGAGATCAAGGTCATGTCCGGCTGCAGTGTGCGCTACGCCACGCTCATGAAGGCCCAGCTCGATGATGCGCACAAGCAACTGGACCTATTTATGAGCCGAGAGAATCCCAACGACATCAGGACCACGGACTGTCTGAACAAGCTCCTTGTCGTCCACTCCCTGTTCCAGTTCAACAACGCCGATTTCGGGGGCGTGCGTTTTGACGCCGACGAATATCAGCGCCTGACCATCAGCAAACCCGATGACGCGCAGAAGATGTTGGAGGCCATGCGCAACGAGCGTCTGCGTGCCATCTCCAACCTGTCGCCACACGTCTATCAGCGCCTGGTCGAGTACTACCAGGCCTTCCAGTTGACCGTCGAGGCGTTGTCGAAGGGCGAGGAGATGGACGAGGTGTTGGGAAACTGAATCGGACTCCGGGTGGCTGGGCGCGCATCAACTTGGCGCTGGCCGGGGTCGAGGTCCACGGCCAGCTCCATCGCCGGCGATTGTACGACGGTTTTTACCGCCGAGAGTCTATACTCTTCCAGGTCGTGGCCACGTTGGCCACGGCGATGATGCGCTACGAGAACCAGGACTCGGTGATCAAGCAAGTTCGCCGTCTCGGTGATCTTTTGTACCCAGAGGACCCTGAGAAGAAACAGGAGCGGGAGGAGGAGCTCAAGGATGTTCTTCGCAGGGAGGGCACGAAATCGTATAAGGTGATGAGGGTCAATCTCGGCGAACGGAGCGGATAACCAGTGGCGCCTCCCTTCGATCCCGTGCTCGGTCTCACGGGCACGTTGAACGCGGTTCAGAATCAGGCGCCCATGGCGACCAACGCCACGCCCCAGGACAACTCTGGTCCTCAGAGCCTGGAGCGCGCCGCGCGCAGTCTCGAATCGGTTCAGGGCCACGTCGGCGGACAGACCCAGGCCATTCAACAGATGACCATGGCCGCCCAGCAACAGTCGGCGGCTCTGCAGATGCTCATCAGCCAACTGGGCATGCAGGTCGCGGGTCTCTCTCAGGCCATTGGCGGCATGTCCACGGCCGTGCGCATGAGCAGCCCGGCCATGTCGCAGATGGCCTACCCGATGACCATGGGCGACATGGGCGGTGGTGGTGGCGGGGGTGGGGGCGCGGGTTTTTTTAGACGCGCTGGCGGCATGGCCATGACCGGTGGCAGCGCGGCCGCCTCGGGTCTCTACTCCGCGGGTAAGCCATTCGGGGCCATGGGAGGCGGATTTATCTCGCCCTTTTTTGGCACACCCGTCGGTGCCCCGGGCCCGGGACAAATCGGACCACAGATGAGTCAGGACGTCGGGCTCTGGCGTTCGGCGGTCATGGCCAGCGGTGCCGGTGTCGATCCGCGGATGATGAGGACGGCGAGCGGCGGCGCGCTGCAACAGCTGGGGAGCGAGCGACTGCAACAAAACATCGCCGACCTGGGCATCGGTCTCACCGGCGGCACGGCACGCACGGCCATTGGCTACGGTGCCGGTGAAGCGGGTATGGCCATCGGCGGGCGCCTGGGTCTGGGCATGATCGGGGGCGGCGTCGCGGGCATGGCCATCGGCGGGGCCCTGGCGGCGCCCGCGGGCATGGCCCTCGACGAGGTCATGCGCCAGTCGGCGGCTCAGCGAGGCTATGGCGAACAGTTCGGTCGCAGCGCCTTCCGCATGCTCGGACCCCAACAGACCGGCGCCGGTGGACAGGGCGGATTTGGGGCCCTGCGCAAACCGGGGATGCAGGATCGACTGAAAGTTGGTCAGGCCGTCAACCGCATGGAGATCCAGGACCTGACCTTCAACCAGCAGGACATGACCGAGATGTTCGCGGGCATGACCCAGAATGACCTGGGTCGGGGCGTGCGCAATGTCGACGAGGTCGTCCAGCGTTTTCGCGCGACCAAGGAGACACTCAAGGTCATCGGTCGGCGCATGGGCCAGGCGGTTCAAGAGGGTTCGGGGACCATGGGCGCCCTACAGGCCATCGGTGTCGATCCCACGAGCGCCCGCGGACGCGCGGCCGTTTTCGGCGCCAGTTCGATCTCGGGCCTGACGCCCGCCGAGGGCATGCAACGATCTCTGGGCATGGCCGGCACGCAATGGGGCGCTCAGGGTGGCTTCGGTGCGGGCATGTTGGGTGTGGGCCAGACGAGTCTGCAGGTGGGGCAAACCGCGATCCAGAAGGGGGTACTGAACGCGACGCAAATTGCCGCCCTCGGCGGTCGCGAGGGCACGGGCGAGGCGCTGCAGCAGATGGTCACCGGCTACCTCCAGTCGGGGGTCGGGCAGGCGTCACTCGTCGCCGGCTCCCGGGCCATGGGCAAGGGCGCGCAAGAGACTATAGCCATGGCCGGACAGGTGGCGAGCGGCAACCGGGCCGGTCTCGGTCGCATGATCGACGTGTCGATGGGCGGCTCGAAACAGATCCAGGAATATCTTCGAGACCCGCGCATGCTCGCCGACATCTACGGCAAGGTCCGTGATTTGTCGAACGTGTATATGGATAGTGGTGTGTCGGGTGGGAGTCGTGAACGGGCCATGCGCATGGCCCTGAGTCAGACCACGGGCGAAAGGAATGACGCGTCACTCGACGCCATGGTTCAGTTGTTGAAACCCAAGACCATCATCGCGTCGATGCGCGATCAGCAACGACAGGACGCGGCAAACCTGACCGCGGATATGAAGACGGCCACGTATGAACAGGAAGCAATTTTTGCCGGGGCCAAGCGTGGAGTGCGTGGGGCCCTGGCGCCCGTGGCCGATCTCTTGACTCGCGCCAATACGAGTGCTGCTCAGACCATAGCCAAGGATGTGGAAAACGTCTACCACAACGTGATCGGTGTCGAACGCACGACCGTCGGCGGAGGTCTCGATCCCGAGACCCTGGTGGCATTAAAAAAGCGTGGCGGCGCCGATCTCTATGCGCATGAGGCGGTCCCCGCCGGCTCCAGGGCCACGGTCGCCTCGGAGGTGGGTGGTGGTGGAGGTGGGGGAGCGGTGACGAGAGCCGATGAGAGTGCCGCCACCCATCGCAATCGCCTGCGCGACGAGCAGAAGGCGATCATGACCGAGGGCGCCGTCGACAGGACCTTGAGGAAAAAGGTTGCCAAGCAGGTTTCTCAATCCCATGACACCGCGAGACGGGGGGCAATTGCCGAGATCAAGGACAGGATCAATAAGGGCGATGGCGAGGTGAAGCGCGCGGCGATGGAGGAGCTGTTGTCTGTCTACGGCGGCGACGAATACAAGGCCGCCAGGGCGGGCAAGGACTCCAGCGACCCGGACACGCGCAAAAAATCCCTCGACTATCTCCGTGCGTTGCAGGAGGAGGTGGGGCGGGTGACGGGTGAGAGTGTCGACGCCGCGATCATCGGCGTCGGTGGCCAGGCTAAACAATTCAGTGGGGAAGATCGCAAGCGCCTGGGGCGGTTGAGTGCAAGCATCGGCTTTAGCATGAATCTGAAAGGCGGCCTACAAGGTGCCGATAGTGACGTCATGGCCACGCCCGAGATGGCGGCCTATGTCGGCGCCTTGGCCGCGGGTGGTGAGGGACTAGACGAACTGGCGGCGGTGAGAAAGGCGGCGAAGAAAAAGGGTGTCGATAGTGTCGATGTTGAACGCGTGGTGGGTGCGCTTCAGACGACGGCCTTCAAGGGTCCCGAGGGCGTCCAGACGATGAAAGACATCCAGGGCATGCTCACGAGCGTCGAGGGTAAGGGGGCAGGATTTGCGGAACTGAGGAATCGTCAGCAGGTCGAGGATCAGACCCAGATCATGGGCGCGGGTTATGCGCCGTTGATGGAAGGACTCAAGAAGACCAAGGGTCGGGGTAAGGGTCTGAGTGGCAACATCGAGACGCGGCTGAAGAGTAGCGACTCGCGCGTGCGCATGGCCGCCATGGCCGAGATGCAGGCGAAACTGGGCAAGGAGGACATCGAGGCGATCGGGGGCATGGAGGGCGGCGAGCCACTTCAGGCCATTCTCACTTCGCTCCAAGGCGTCACGGGGGACATGGATACGCCCGAGGAGCGCGATATTGTCAGAAAGGCGCTCACGGGCCGCGTGCGCGATGACAAGATGGAGTCGACGCTGGATGCCATCGCACAGCCCGAGGGCATGGGCTTGGCGATGTCGCTTCTGGGAGCCGGTGAGGGACCGAGTGTGGAGGTGTTGACGAAGAAGGGCCAGGGCCTCAGTAACGAACAGGCCCAGGCCATGGTGAAGATGTCTGACAATGCCCTGCGTACGAGTCTCGTTCTCCAAGAATTGGAACAGCGTCTGCCGAAGAAGAAGCACTAGATGGCCACACGGATCAAAAATGGCGTCGACGCCGGGAGCCAGAACGTGGTGGCCGTGGTCGCCCGCGCGCTCCTCGAACAACAGAATTTCCCCGAGGCCGTCACGAGTCTCAAGATCGTCGGTCGGGATGAGACCGCGGGTCAGGGGACGGACATCACCAAGAGTCTGATGCCCGACCGTATCGCTCTCAACGGCCGGGCCCAGGAGTTCACCGTCGACGGCCTCCGTGAGCCCGTCGTCGACGCCAACGCCGCCAAGCGCGTCGTGACCATGCAGAATTGGCCCACGGCCGACTCGGTCATGCGCAACTCGTTCAAGATCGGCTGCAAGCTCCTGATCAAGATCGAACCCACGGCCAAGTCGACCAAGTTGCCCCACGCCGTGCCCCAGATGATCTTCGACAAGTTCAGTCTTCAGGGCATCGCCGAGTCCGACAGCGAACGCTATCAGCTCCACGAGACCTTCGAGGACAACGTCCTCTTCCTCTTCGGCCGCCGCCCCAGGATCTGGACCATGCAGGGCATCGTCCTCAACGGTCGTCGCGCGCCCGATTTCAAAGACATCAAGGGCGTGGGCCCCGAGTCGCCGGAGGCACGCGAAGAGCGTCTGCTCTACGACCAGGACTGGGCCAATCGCCTGCTCATGGACTGGGATCTGTACTATCGCGGAAGCAAGGCCGTCGAGGCCCGGGCTCGAACCTATCTGGCCTACGACGACACGGTCATCGAGGCCACGCTCTTGGAACTCGTCGTCAGCCGCAACGCCCAGATGCCCACGGCCGCCAACGCCTCGCTGACCTTCGCCCTGCACGAGCGCGTGTTCGTGGGCCAGGAGTATGTCGACGGCGTGACACCGGCCAATCTCAAGGACCTCATCGACAAGACCAACGCCGTCGGTGGCTTCGACAAGACCGTCAAGCCCTCTGAGATCACGCCCGCGGACAGGGAACTGGCCGAGATCGACCGCGAGCAACTGGCAGCCGAGGCCGAATTGAAGACGGCGCAGGCGGAAGAAAATCGGGCGGCGACGGAGGCGAAGGCGATTGCCGACGCCACGGCCCAGGCAAAAAAAGATCAGGCAGCGGCAGAGGCGCGCGCCGCGGTCGCGGGCAAGGAAATACTCCTGGCACAAGAAAAACTACTCGCATATCCAGATGATAAGGATGGAAAACAACGCGAGGCGCTGGCGACGAAAGAAAAAGAAATTGCCGAAAAAGACGTCGAGGGCAACAGACAGTACGGACAATTTCTGGACGACATCGCCAAAAATAGCAATGAGGCCCTCAACGACGCCGTGGCCAAGGAGGGCGACGCGACGGCCAAGCGCGATGTCCTGGCGGCCACCGCCGATCAGACACGCCAGTGGTGGGAATCGCACCCCGTCCCGACAGAGAGCGAGGCGCGAGCGATCGTTGAGAAAAAAATCCAAACAGAGAATGAAGAATCCAACCTCATCGACTTCGCCTATGGCGGTGGCATTGTTACCTACACCTATCACGACGCCACAACCGGTCTCTATCCCACCGTTTCGGAGTCGCTATGGCTCTGACCGTGACCAATCGTGACCCGGTGCCCGGGGCCACGAACGTCTCGCCCCACGTCCATCCGCGCCTGACCGTGGCCACCGACGGCGCGGCTGTTGACAAGTCGTCGCTCAACGTCTGGGTCCTCGTGGGCACCGGGCGCCAGATCCAAGTGGTCGTCGACGGCGAACCGGTCGCAGGCACGACCGTGGCCGACGACGGTCTCAACGGCTACACGATCGTCACCGACTTTGGCATGGAGGACCTGGAGACGGTGGCCATGCGCGTCGTGGCCCAGGGTCTCGACACCAGCTGGTCCTTTGCCACCGCCGACACCCACGGCCCCTACGTCGCCAGTGCCCTGCCACCGGCGGGCGCCATCGCCATCCTCTCACCCACGGCCCTGAGTCTGCGCATCGCCGACGCCGGTGGCGACGTGCAACAGCAGATCGTCAGGTTGACGACCGACGTCTATATTGACCCGGTCAACGATCCGAATCTGTTGCAAATGCAAGGCACCGGTTTCAGTGGCGACGGCTCGGCGACCAGGGACGAGAATTATTTTGACAGCGCCGGCGCCCACGCCTTTGTCGATGACGACGTGGGCAAGATTGTCGTCGTCGGCGACTGGCAGCGAAAAATTGTCTCCCGCGACGACGCGGTGCGTGTGCGTCTGGACAGCGGCTTCCCCATCGACTTGGTCACGGCCGATTGGCAACTGATCGAAGGGGATTTCAACGGTTGCCAGGGGCTGTTATTCAAGGTCACCGCGGGACCGGATACGGGCGCCATTCGTCGCATCACCACCGTCCGTGGCCGCACATTCGCCGACCACGACGGCGCCTCCGTCGACGCGACGGCCGTCGAGATCTACGATCGACGGGGTCTGGATGTGGCCGTCGACGGGGTGATGATGATCGAGAGCGGTCTCGTCTTTGCCCCCGTCGGTTGGACGGCGGCCGTCATCGCCGCTGGCGGCGAGTTGGACGTGACCATCACCGCACCCGTGGGCAACTGGGACGCCGGTGACCAGGTGCGCGTGTACCTGCACGCCGTCGATGACGCCGACAACGTCTCCGAGATCACCTACATCTTCGACGTCGTCGATACCCGTGGGCCACAGGTCTATGCGGTCACACCCGCCGAGGGCACCAGGGGCCTGGATCGGACTCCGACGCCAGCCAGCGACCTGGTCATCGACATCACCTGCTCCCAGGGCGTCGACACGACGTCCATCGACATCGAGGTCAATGGCGCGGTGGCCATCGTCGGCGGTGCGGGTGTCGGCGACTGGTCCACATCCACGGTCGTGCCCATGGGCACCGACGCCCGGGTCACGCTCAAGCGCGCGACCGCCTACGCCGACGGCGACGTGGTCTTCGTCGACATCCAGTGTGCCGATCTCGATGGTCGTCCGGGCGAACGACGGGTCCTGCGCTACCAGTTTGGGGCGACGATCGACGAACAGGCCGTGGCCCACGGGCTCACGGACGCCGTTGTCCGCGTCATCGCCTTCGACCTGAGCCAGACGCCATTCGCCAACCCCGAGACCATGGCCCACACGGGCTTTGGCTGGGACGGCCGGGAATATGACGCCGGCTCACCCACGGGTCGCGTGGCCAGCTGGTACACCGAACTCGGTGCCTTCCCCCTGGCCGGAAGCATCGTCGTCACCCAGTCGGGTTGGGCCATTGTCGAACCGCTGGCGGCGAGCGCGTGGATGCACTGTCACGTCCTCACTCCCCCCACCTGGTCCATGGCCGGATCGGGCGAGCTACGTGACGCCGACTTTGGTCCCGAGCCCGTGTTGTGCCTGGCCAGCGACGTCTTGGTCGAGGTCGACTTCACCCACGATCGCGCACGCGTCTATCGGACGACGGGTCGCACGGCCAGCAGTCTCGACATTGCCCACCGCCAAGATCCGCAGGTGGGCACGGTCATCGAGGCCAACTACGCCCTGCCCACGGGCGTCTATCACCACCTGGCCGCCTGTGCCGAAAACGGGTCCCTGGTCATGGCCCTGTCGACGCACGCGCACATGACCCTGATCACCGACCTGACCGAGGCCCGCCTGTCCGAGCTCATGGCCCGCGACGGCATCGGCCTCGTGCCCCCGGTCGTCGTGACCCGGGCCCTGGCCGAATGGGCCACGGGCACGTGGGTGCGCATGCGCCTGGAGTCCACGTTCCTGGTCATGGTCTACAACGACGCGGGCCAGGGGCAGTTCGAGGTCTGGGATTGGTTCAAATTCGTCTGTGGCGGCGACCGGGAGTTGTTCCTGGACGACGGTACGACACCGGCACTGGCCGCGGGGGTCGTGGCCGACGTGGCCCTGCGTTGGCCCGTGGCCGCCGCGGCCATGGCCACCGAGGTCGACATCGTCCAGGTTCTGGAAGAGGTCGTCGATGGCTACGACCAGGCCGATCTGGGTCTGGGGGCGGGCACCCTGACCGCCGTGGCCCTGGACCCCAATTTTCAGAGGGATCTGGGCAACTTGTACGCCAGTGACGGTGCGGGTGTGGCGCGTTTCAACGTCCGTGATAAGGTGGCCGTGCTCATGACCACGACGCCCGCGACGAGTCTGTCGACGATTGGCGAGACAAAGCATCACGTCGAGGTGTACGTGAACACGAGCATGGACGTGGTGTAGCCGATGGCCAACGCGATCACACTCACCCTCCAGGTTCCGGCCGCGCTGTCCAAGCGCAACCCCCAGTCGTCGTCCATTGCCTTCTCCATCGAGTGTGCCATCGCCATCCTCCCCGGTTTCACGATCTCAATCGACGAAAAGGGTAACAATCAGTGGGCCACGGTCTACGCCGCCTCGGCCTTCGTGCCCCCGTATTCGGGTACGGTAGGTGGCTCGCCGACGAAGCAGGACGTGGTCATAAGCGCGCGGACCTACGATGTCAACGCTCCGGTTCACATCCGCGTCGTGGCCCAGAACTCGGAATCCGAGTACACACTTCGTTATTGGTTTCGAATTGTCACCGTCACCGACCAGATCACTCCGCGCTATCCGGTGGCCGGCGAACAGCTCGTGTCCACGGGCGAGAACTTGGCCATCGACTTCCGTGATTCGGGTGAAGACCCGACAACGATCACGGTCAACGGCACCCTGGTCTATGACGCGAGTCTGGTGCCCGTGTTCAGGAACAGCTGGACCGGATCGTACATCGACGACGCCGAGGGTCAGCGCATCATCCTCATCCCCCCGACGCCGTTGACCATCGACACCAAGTACACCGTGGTCGTCAACACGGCCACGGCCACGAAGACCTACGCCTTTCGCGTCGGAAGCCAGCAGATCACAACCAGCAACGACGCGGAGATGCCCCGCATTACCGAGGCCACGGCATCCGCCGTCTGGATTGGATATATCCGTAACGGTAGACTCTATCTGCGAAAGGGCGACCCGCTGACAAGTCCCGTGGAGGTGATACCCACCGGGCAGTTCGAACAGGGGTATGACCCGACGTTGGGCAAGTACATCCTGTACTGGGTTGACCGTGGCAAGATCTACTACGCGACTGCCGACCCTGGGGATGCCCCCGAGGCTCTGGTACAGCCTAATGACGCCAATGCCGAGGTGCGAATGGGCCTGGGCAGCGACAAGGCCGCATTTCTTGGCGACCATGAAGAAGTGCTCCAGGCTCCGCATGTGCGTGGCGCCCCGCCCGATGCCGACCTGGACGTGGACATCTATCGCCCGACAGGTGACCCCGAGGCTGCCCAAGTCGTCGGGTTTGTCATCTACAAGTTTACCGCCGGCACATTCCAGAAAATAGCCGAGGTGCCAATTGCGTCCGGTGAGACGATAGCCACGTTCACCGACACCACGTTCACGCCTGGCGCAGAGTACGCTGCGGTTCCGATCTACTCTGTCGGTGGCCGGCGCGTTGAGGGGCCAATGAGTCCGCGTGTGGCCCCGCCGGATTACAGCGGACTCATCAAGATCGGCATTGGCTCGGATGTGGGGCCAAGCGTTCCCAGTAGTCAGTACGTCAAGTCTCAGTCCTACCCGCCGCAAGCCTATTTCTTTCCGGACACAGTGCGGCTGAGTCTGGGGAGTGACAGCGGTGCTAGATTCACGTACACGATCTACGCTGTCTTTTCGTTCTTTACCCAAGACACGGTTGCCATTGGACTTGGTAGCGACCGGCCGGGGACCCTCAAGGGTACCGGGTTCGGTATCATAGGAGTCGGCTGATGCCCATCAATCTGCCACTGGAACAAATGTTGGCCATTCACACTGCTGAGAAGGGGAGACGATTCTCCTTCATGCCCAAGGATGGTGGCGAGTTCGAGGTCGAGGCCACGAACATCATTACGGGTGAACGGGTGTGGAAAGAGACGCACCACAACCTGATGACCCGGCACTTTCGGGACATGATGGGACGCAGCTTCAACCCGGGCTGCTATCTGTTCGTCTCCAATGACGAGAAGCCCATGAACGTGAGGAAAGATCACGTTCGTGCGACCTACTTCAACGTCATGTCCAACGCCGTGTCCTCAAAGACGATCAATGTGCCGTCGCGGACGTGGACGTACACGGGTACCATCCCCGTCCCCACCACTGGACATGTGCGGCTTTTTCGAACTGTGGGCATCGCTAGTCTGCAAGAGCAGTCCTACGCCGCCAATTGCCGGAGCGTGTGGACGATCATTGCCGCCACGCTGCTCTCGGAGATGCGGACTCAGGATGCGTTGACGGTGATCAGCATCAACTACCGTCTGGCTTGGGAGGAGGGTCACAATGTCTAACGTGCATTTCGGCCACGGGTTTCTAAAGATCGGCGAGGGTGAGCCCCGCGAGGCCATGAATTTCGATGGTGGGTCGAAAGTTCTCGATGGCTACATCAACAGCTGGCTCACGAGCTATGACCTTTGCCAGGGAGCCTGCGGGGCACTACCGTTTTTCCGTCGCCATTCGCAGTTGAGGTACACAAAAGATCGCCTGTCGATGGCCAGCTACGCCTTTTTCGGTAATGGCATCGGCGGTTTGAGTGCCAACTATGCCGGGTATTGGGCTGCCGCTGGTCAGGGGGGCGTGACCGAAGGGGAATATAACTGGCTACGGGCGCGCACTTGGTACAAAACCAGCTCCCCCTGGATTCCCAACCTTCCGTCTGACAATGACGCCAATGCGCGAGAAATGGCCGTGGGTGCTATCGACTTCTCATTGAACTATGGTGAGAGTTTCTTGACACGTACTGGAGTTTTCCCAAACTACTTCTATGGCGCCGCCGTGGCTCTGAGCTGGATCGACATCCCCGGCATGACGATTGGAAATCATCACCCGCACGGCGCCGCCGCCCCGAATGGCGAGTATTTCTTCATCGCCTCGGGTGACATCGTCACGAGCCAGGGGCGGGTGACTCTCGGCGGCAAGTTTGCGCCCCCTGAGCACCTGCTGAATCACTACATGTACCAGATCTATTACACCAAGAGCGGGGGCACGGGTCTGATCGTTGGCGGTGTCAAGACCACGGGCGAGACGTTCCCAGCGGCGACAAACGCCCACACGTTCAAGGACTCAACTTTTGGTGCCTTTGCGCCCGGCGACGCCGACGGCAACCACTACATCGCCATTCGCAGTGGCACCTACATCGGCACGTTCAAGATCACGGCCTACATCGATGCGAACACGGTCGAGACCGACGCGGCAACGATCAATCAGCCGTTTACCAACGAAGCCGGCTTGACTTGGACTATTCGAACCGGACCCGTCGCCGAGTACTTCTGGCGTCGTCGGCCCTATAACAAGTACGACCGACCGACAACAAATCTGTTTAGCAACGACTACTCCGCTCTGCCCCTGCCCAGTCACTCCCACGAGATGTATGGCAAGGCCGCTTCTGCTGTACCTCTGAAGATCGTCTATGATGGGTGCTGCAACTACTGGTGCCTGAGCCCGATTCGGGACGCCACGAATCTGGATGCGTACAATCTCCATCGTTACACGTCCATGAGTCCACAGGGTGGCGATCCGACGTACAAGGACGGCGACATCACCGACATGCCCGTGGGCATCGAGTACTGGAGTGATCTCGATTGCGACGACAGCAAACAAATCTGGGCCGCCTGGAGACAGGCCGATAAGAGTCCCGACAGCCCCAATCAGAACAAGACGCTGGCCCGGATTAACCCGGCACCGTTGGTTGGCGGAAATCCAGATGCCCTCAACCCCGAGTGCTTGCAGACGTGGGAGGCTCAGTCGTCGGTAACCGACGAGTTTGGTCTGTGCTCCAATCGTCCGATTGCCGTACTCGCGGTGCCATTTGGGACCTATCCCTGGATCTATGTGTTCCACACCACGGGCACGCGACTGGGTACAACACAAGACGCTGGTGGAATTTCTCTGGTCGACCCGACTGGGGACGGGGTGTGGCGGCTGCACCAGCTCCATTCCATTTCCGGCGAGACGCTGACCTTCACGAATGGGAATGATACCGTCACCGGAGGCTCCAGTCTGAATACCAAATTTGCCGCTGGAGACTGCGTCAGAGCTGTTGGGGACAATAGGAGCTACGTCATCACTGATCTCACGGCTTCCACGCTGACTCTCATTTCGACTTATGAAGGGGTCACGGGGTCCAAGGCAATCCAGAAAGGTGCCCTAGCAGCCAATCAGGCGCTGATCGACTACGACTTCACGGCTCCGGCGCCAGCTGGTGGTGATTACCCGCGTCGCGGTGCCTGCGACTACGACAAAGCCGGAAACATTTACTGGATTCCGTCGGGTCGGGATCGTGTCTGCAAGTTCGTTCCCGATGAGGGCCGGGTCTACGATGTGCTGACCGCCGATCTGCCCAGCGATGGCGAGGCGTTCACGGCGACGCTTATGAGTATCGCCGTCTCCCGTATCCCCAATTTCTCCGGGCATCCGGCGCACAAGCTCGACAACGACATTTGGGTGGGCAGTTACGATAAGTGCCTGGCCCGAATCCCGTACAAGAATTTCGAGAACCTTGGGGACACGGGATCGATTGCGTCCGTAGCCGATCTCGGTGGCTCGCCCAACCGGGTGCGGGTGACGACGAGTGCGCCACATGGCATCGTCCGCGTTGGTGCCCAGGTCTACATCACCGGCTCGACAGACTACAACGGCTTCTACGAAATCAAGAACATCAACGACGCATCTTCATTCGACATCGAACACGCATGGACCGTGACCAGAACCGGGACCTGGAAGATTTTTGGGACTCGGTATCACTACGGGGTGGCTACCAGCTGGCCGCTGACTGTGGACCTGACCGGCGCCGCGAATATCCATTGGAACATCACTGCGGTCATGGACAGGACATCGGGGCAAATTTATTTGATAGACGCCATGCACAATTGGTACGGTGGCCAACACGGCTACGCCGTGCCCATGTACGAACCGAATCTAAGTGCGGGGACGCTGCTCTATTTCTTCAACGCGGAAAATACGATTCCCGGTGGCTATTGGAACTGCCCGCTACAGCAGATGGCCAGTGGCTTTGGGCGCTTTGGTACGAGCCAGATGCTTGTCAGCAACTTTGGTCCCGGGGATGCCGCATATCAGACTGACGGTGGCCGGTTGATGCACGGCCCTTGGACATCCTACGGATGGGACGGCAGCGCATGGTCGGTCGCGCAGTTTAACCAGCACCTCACCGACCTCGACTTTGACGCCAGTGCCGGCGGACCCTATGTTGCCAATCCAACGCTCATGGCCCCAGGTGTCGGAGTCAAGCGGGCGCTGGAGATCGAGCAGCCGATTGAGAATGGGTTGACGTTGAAGTTCACCCAGCTCGGTTCTGTGGCCCAGACCGCCGAGTTCGTGCGCGACGAGACGACCAACATCCCGTGCTATGTTGGCTGGGGCAAGGACAACATCAGCGACATGCAATTCCAGACCATGTTCTACAAGTCGCCGACCGTCTACCGGGAGGGAAATAGCGTCGTCCGCCCGGCAGTGAATATGTGGACGGCCAATGGTGGCGTCGACGGCGGCTACCTGGCGAGTTCTAATACGGCTCTGCTCCCTGACTTTGCGCGTGGGATAGCCGAGCCAGCTGCCGTAAAGGATGCCAGCGGTCAGGGATCATACTATCAGAACTTTGACAGCGGGACGTTGTCGAATTTCGGGTCGACGCCGAATCTGCAAATGATGGCCGCGTTGCGAATCGAACCGGAAGGCGAGTTCACAGCCGATGGTTCGGTTGTCACTGGCGACAATGAATTTACAACCGCCGGAGCTTATACCTTCACGCCTGCTGACGTGGGAAAGACAATCGTCATCGAGGGTTCGGGTTCGGGCAACAATGGCGCGAAGGTGATCACGGCCTACACGAGCGCGGTCAAGGTCGACGTGGATAGCAACTTCGCTGCGACCGAGGGGACGTTGCGTTGGAAACTGGTCAACATCCCCGCCGTGGGTTACGTCGAGTTCGTCAGCGCCGCCAATTCCAACAATTTCCCGTATCTACTACAGCAGCTGGCCAACTGGAAGTTGTATGGCAGCAACGACCGTGGCGTGACCTGGAATCTGATCAAACAGAGTCTCCAGTCGTCTGGTGGCACCGAGAATCAGGCCATTTCCACCGTCGAGGATGAGGGTGTCTATTTCTCGGCCAGCAGCGTCAGTGGTGCCCCCGGTACATCGTATCCAAATAATGGCCCCACGCGCGTGGTCTTTGACCTGACTGCGCTGCCATCCACGTCGCGTCGGCGGGCCTACTGGAAAATACTCCGCAACTCCCCAGCCGGTTGGAATCTGGGGATTGCGTGCGTGGCCCTGTACGACGACGCGCACAATCTGTTGGGCGTGCCTGTGGCCAATAAGGCTTACGATGCCGACGATGCCCTGTTCTGTGCCGTGCGCGTCAAGACGGCGCGCATGGTCTTGGGGGCGGATGCTTACAGCGTCACGGCCACCGATGATGGTGATGGGGATGGGTACACAAACTCCCTCACGCTTGGCACCGGATCGTTCTACGAGCAAGACGGGGTTGACGGCGACACCTCCGTAGGCGCCAGCCAGTTCGAGGCGGCATCGGCGGACTTTGCCCCGGAGGATGTGGGCAAGCAGCTCTACATTCCCGGGGGTGCCCTTTCCGGGGCCGGCGTCTACACGAAGTTCGTCACGATCACGTCTGTCGTCAGCGCGATCAGGGTGGCCATCAGCGCCGATCTCGTGAACGACACGGGTCTGATGTGGGCGCTGTTGCCATTCGGGTACAATGACGAGGTCTACTTCGACGACGACGAGTTTTTGCCATCGGAGTATATGAGCGCGCGGGGTCTCCGACCCAGGATTCTCGATGTGCCGGGCTCGACCACGATCACCCTGCGGACAGCTGGCGTGCCCCTTGTCGCACCGTTCACGACCGGTCTCAACGCCCAGATTATGCGCGCCTTCCCCGATGGTCTCGGCAGTTACCGACCGGGGGCCGTGTATCAGGAGTATGGGGAGACGACACGGGACCCGACGAGTGCCTATGCGATGTACTACGATCCGCGCATGGGCACCACATTCCTGTCCGACCCGTTGGAGTTCTTTACGCTCCATGCCGCCTTCGGCTCTAACACGACGCCAGCGGATGACGATGGGGATGGTCGCACAAACCGCATCAACCTCTCGCACGACATCACCACGGGCTTTGACGAAGCACTGGTTGGGGATTGTGTGCTGGTCACGGGTACTGGTGTCGGCCGGCGTATTTTCGAGATCACTGCGCTTAACTCGGACCCCTCATGGGTGACTGTGAACCTGGACGAGTTGCCGTGCAGTCTGTCGGGACTGAGCTGCACCATCCTCCGGCGTCGGACGTGGATCAAGACGCGGTTGCTGGAAGAGCTGACCGTGACCGAGGAGACGATCTAGTGGCTTTCTCGTCCGCGCCCTACCCGGCGATGTCGATGATCGGCGAGGCCGATCTGATTCGGCATGTCTATCTGCCGGCGCTGGTCAAGTCCTATGTCGTCTGGACATCGGCTCTGGGTCCTGGTGGGTCACATTTCGTTATCAGTGCCACGACGCCCGAGGTGCCGGGAGCGGCGTTCGACGACAGGATCATCGCCGGCCCGTACCAAATCCGAGCCTTTGCCGTCTGGGAAACAGAGACGGCGAATGTGATTTTGATTCTGTACGAGGACAACGAGGGCCGGCTCTGGGCGCTGACGTACAACGTGGCCACGGAGACCGTGGTCTCTGGACCGACCCTGAAGTACACGGGACAGCACCCAAGTCTGTCAACGGATGGCGTGACGAGCACAATCGTCAGCTATTTGCAGTCAGGTGGCCTGCTCCTGCGCAAAGGACTTGATGGCATCGAGCGCGTGGTCGTTGCGCCATCGGCATCGTATGTACTGGACCATGATGCACACCAGAAGGAATCGGAACCCTACGTCGTGCGTTACCTGGGACTGCATGGCCCCAATCCCGATGTGGCCCGAGTCTTCGTCGCCGATGGCAACACCGAGGCTCTCTACGACGCCGGGCTCAGTATCCTCGAAGGTGGCGTCTCGAAACTGAGAGATGCGTCTGGGAACAATTGTCACCTGACTCTTGGTGGCACAATCGAGTACAACGCCAACGGCATCACCCTCGACGGCGTCGTCACCCCGCAGGCGACGGCAGTGCCCATGGGCGTCGGCCTGACAATCGAAGCCTGGCTGGCTCCCAGATTCGCGCAGCGCGAGGCGCATCTGGTCTCGAATGCCAATCTGTTGTTTGGCTGCTTCAACACGGGCATGCTCTACTTCAGCTTCTATCAAGGTGGCGCCTGGAAGAACTTTATCCAGACCCTTGGTCGACGGCTGGATGTGCGTGACATGAACTACGTCGCGCTGTCTCACACCTGGGGCACGGGATCGAGCACGTTCATGGTCATCAATGGCAGCGTCGTCCCAGGTGCCTGGGTGATAGGTACGGGAAACGAGAACCCGGGGCTGGTGTCCTTGGCCACCATGGGCATTCCGCTGGCCCGAGGCTATGTGCTCAAGTCATTCATGCTATCTTCTGTGGCCAAAACTTCGGGACAGATTCAGGACTACACGAAGGGCAAGGTGTGACCATGACCCACAATGTGAAGCTGACCAACAACAGCGACAGGACTCTGAGTCTGAATCTGA
>Ga0315291_10002534_pt1 | contig 23886 bp, 12 predicted proteins | sample YL17G12_20_MG_FD_203070 | JGI IMG/M metagenome (GOLD analysis project Ga0315291, IMG submission 203070) | Sediment microbial communities from Yellowstone Lake, YNP, Wyoming, USA - YL17G12_20 | ecosystem: Environmental > Aquatic > Freshwater > Lake > Sediment | place: USA: Wyoming | collected... | reverse complement strand
CTGAACATATTCGGCCACTCCTCCTGAGACGATCGAATAGGGCTCCTGGGAAAACCGCTTGCCCTTTTCGATGCCGTAGCGAGTGCAGACCATCCGAGAGTTCCAGTCATACGTGCTGATGAGCACGGCCTGGGCATCGAAGAGGTCGCGGATCTTGTCGCCCACCAGGTCGTAGATGGCCTGCACGTCGAGCTTGGAGGCCAGGCCCTGCTGCACGCTGTTGATGATGGCCAGTTCCGCCGCACGCTGGCCCGTTTCCTTCAGCAGACGCTTGGTCTCGTCGAAGAGGCGCGCGTTCTCCAGGGCCACGCTCATGGACGAAGCCAGCGTTGTCAGCAGCCGCACGTCCGACTCGCTGAAGGCATTCTCGCGGTCGACGTTCTGCAGAGAGATCATGCCCCTGACGTCGCCGCCCACGATCAGCGGCACATACACCGACGACCTGGGCGCCTCTGTGCCCGGGGCGATATGCAAGCCCCCAAATTCTGCCATGCGCTCCGGCAGGTTTTCGTTGATTACCAGAGGCTGGCCAGTGCGCTGAAAATATTCTTGCCTTCCTCCTGGGACGATCGAATAGGGCTCCTGGACAAACCGCTTGCCCTTCTCGATGCCGTAGCGAGTGCAGACCATCCGAGAGTTCCAGTCATAAGTGCTGATGAGCACGACCTGCGCCTCAAAGAGGTCGCGGATCTTGTCGCCCACCAGGTCGTAGATGGCCTGCACGTCCAGCTTGGAGGCCAGGCCCTGCTGCACGCTGTTAATGATCTCCAGTTCTGCCGCGCGCTGGTCGGTCTCTTTCAGCAGGCGCTTGGTCTCGTCGAAGAGGCGCGCGTTCTCCAGGGCCACGCCCATGGACGAAGCCAGGGTCGTGAGCAGCCGCACGTCCGACTCGCTGAAGGCATTCTCGCGGTCGATGTTCTGCAGAGAGATCATGCCCCTGATGTCGCCGCCCACGATCAGCGGCACATACACCGACGACCTGGGTACCTCCGTGCCCGGGACGATATCCAAGCCCCCAAATTCTGCCATGCGCCCCGGCAGGTCTTCGTTGACCACCAGGGGCTGGCCAGTGCGCTGAACATATTCGGCCACTCCTCCTGGGACGATCGAATAGGGCTCCTGGGAAAACCGCTTGCCCTTTTCGATGCCGTAGCGAGTGCAGACCATCCGAGCGTTCCAGTCATACGTGCTGATGAGCACGGCCTGGGCATCGAAGAGGTCGCGGATCTTGTCGCCCACCAGGTCGTAGATGGCCTGCACGTCCAACTTGGCGGCCAGGCCCTGCTGCACGCTGTTGATGATGGCCAGTTCCGCCGCACGCTGGTCCGTTTCCTTCAGCAGACGCTTGGTCTCGTCGAAGAGGCGCGCGTTCTCCAGGGCCACGCTCAGGCTGGAGGCCAGCGTCGTTAGCAGGCTCACATCGGCCTCGGAGAAGGCGTTCTCGTGGTCGACGTTCTGCAGGTCAATGACTCCCAGCACCTGATCACCTGCGATCAGCGGAACGAAGAGCAGCGACCTGGGCGCCTCCGTGCCAGGAGTGATTTGCATCCCGCCGAATTCCGCCAGGCGCTCCATCGCATTCTGGTTGATCAGCAGGGGCTGGCGCGTGCGGGCAAGACAGTCGGCCAAACTTCCGGGACGGAGCGGAAAAGGCTGGTCGAAGACCCGCTTGCCCTTTTCGATGGCGTAGCGAGGGCACGACATGCCTGTCTTCCAGTCAAACGTGGCGATGCCGACGCTCTGTGCATCAAAGATGTCGCGGATCTTGTCACCCACCAGCTCATAGATGGCCTGCACGTCCAGTTTGGAGGCCAGGCCCTGCTGCACGCTGCTGATGATCTGCAGCTCCGCTGCGCGCTGGCGCTCTGCTTCGAACAGACGCTTGGTCTCGTCGAACAGGCGCGCGTTCTGCAGGGACACGGCCAGGCTGGAGGCCAGGGTGCTCACCAGGCGCACGTCGTTCTCGCTGTAGCGGTTCTTTGGCCAGTCCTGCACGGCGATGGCCCCGATCACTTCGTTTCCCGCCAGCATGGGCACGCCCAGCCAGGACTCGCGCATCTTCGCAATTCCATCATGCACGATCACGGCGCCCCGTGCCAGCATGTCCTCGAGGCTGCCGAGCACCAGCGGCTGGCGTGAGGTGATCACGATGGAGACCAGGCCCTGGCCGAGCGGCAGGGCCTCCGGATGAAGCGGGTGTCCGTCGTCGCCCACCCAGTAAGGGAAGCTGATCATGTTGGTCGCCTGGTCGTACAGGGCGATCAGGCAGTTCTGGCCGTCCAGGGTGGCGCGGATCTTGTCGCCCACCACGTTCACGATGGCCTGCAGGTCCAGCTCGCGCGCCAGCCCCTGTTGGACGCTGCTGATAATGGAGAGTTCGGCGTTGCGCTGCTCCAGCGCCGTGTTGGAGGACGAGAGTTCGACCGTGCGTTCGGCCACGCGCTGCTCCAGACCCTGGTACAGCCGGGCGTTGTCGATGGCCGTGGCGGCCTGGTTGGCAAAGAGCTGCAAGAGGTCCAGGTCGGCCTGGCGGAAGCGTCCAAAGACGGCGCGGTTGTCTGCGTAGAGCATACCGATCATCTGCCCGCGGGCGATCAGCGGAGCGGCGAGTTTGGAGCGCCATTGCCCCGGGGCGTCCGCCTGCGGCTCGTCGTCGTGGAGCACCGCCTGGCGGGTTTGGGACACGCGGCCGAGCATCGCCCTGGCCAGGGCCTGCGCTGCTTCCATCTCATCGGCGGCTACGCCGCGGGAGATGCGAAAGTCGGGCTGCTCCTGCGCGTCAGGATCCAGTAGGACCAGGAAAGCGCGCTCGGCGCCGTTGAGCTCCACCAGCTCGTCCATGCTAAAGTCGAGCAGTGCCTGCGTCTCGCGCTGCTCGTTCATGCGCACGCTGATCTCCATCATGCGCCGCAACTGGTCCTGCAAGTTGCCCTCCAGGGCTTCTCGCTCCGGGACCGCGATGCCGCGCGCGGTTGCCTCGCGCGTCCATTCCAGCAGGATCTGGCGGTTGATGGCGACCTTGTTCAGGTAGTTGCGGAGCAACCCTTCGTCGCTCAGGGTGGCCACGCTGGCCAGCATGGTATCATAGGCGCGGTTCAGGCAAGCCCAGATTTCCTTCTTGACACGTGCCCCCTGCGATGGAGCCTGGCGCCCCACTCCGCCCCTCTTCGCTTCGCTCCGGGGGTCGCTTCGCTGACTGCGCTTCGGGGCCTGAAGCAGCACCTGGTAGCGCCACCACCATACAGCCTGCAGCGGGTACTCGGCGTTCATGTTCCCAATGGCCTCGAGCTGGCGCACTGCCTGCGCCGTATGCTGGTCCGCCGCTTCCCAGTCGCCCGCGGCGAGACACGCGGCTCCCAGCCAGGCCAGCGCCGCAATCTGATCCCCCGGCGACGAGCCTACGGTGAACGCGCCGGCCGCCGCTTCGAGATGCCGGCGCGCTTGCTGCGGTTGTCCCTGCGCGAGCTCAAGCAGCCCCAGACCCATCTGGTTACAGCCTTCGCACAGACGGCTCTTGACCGCCTGCGCAAGGGAAACGCCCTCTTCAAAGAGTGAACGCGCCTGGTCGAAGGCTCCCGCGTCCATGACAGGTCGGGCGAGGGTATCGACGAAGTATGCCAACCCGGACGGCGATTGCATCTGGCGCACGAACCGCACCGCGCGCTCCGCATAGGAGCGCGCCTTGCGGTAGAGCCCCAGCTTCCAGTACAGAAGCGAAAGATTGTTCTCGACCATCATCTGGCGAGGGCGGTGGCCGGCCGTTCGAGCGATGTCCAGCGCTTGCTCGTAATAGGCGCGCGCCCGGGCGTGGTCGGTGCTGCCGATCCCGAGCATGTTTAGCGCCTGCCCCTCGCCCAAACGGTCGCCGATGCTACGGTAGATGGCTAGTGACTCCAAGAGGTGCTGTTGCGCCTGGTCGATCTCTCCGGCGGATGCCTCAGCGGCAACCAGGTCGCGCAGGCTGTCCGCCTCGCCGGCGCGGTCCCCCGCCTCTCGGCACAGGCGCAAGGCGGTCGTGGCCAGCTCTGCCAGCTGGCCAAAGTCCTCCACCCAGAAGGCGAGTCGAGTGCGCGCCACGTATGCCCGGGCAAGCAGCCCGCGGTCGCCTGATTGCCCGGCGACGTTCTCGGCGGCCTGGACGGCGCGCCGTGCGCCTTCAGCATCTCCGCGAGTTGCGAGCGGTTCCGCCCGGGAGGTCAGGGCTTGAACCTGGCGCGCCCCGTCGCCGGCCTTCGAGGCCAGGGCTTCCGCTGTCTCCAGATCCTTGAGCTGAGCGTCGACGTCACCCAGCCGCTCGTAGCACTCGGCGCGCCCCAATCGCAGGTCGCACTCTACGGTCGCTTGCGGCCCCGCTGCGCTCTTTGGCACCAGCGCCAGGGCTCGCGTGTAGAGTTCGACGGCCGACTCGTTCTCAAAGCGGTCCTTGGCCCGGTCGGCTGCCGCCTTGAGCTCCAGCAGTTCGGGCGGCATAGCGCAGCTCGCTGGTTGAGTCCCTTTTCGCCTGCTCATGCCGCCTGCCTTTCCGCCGCGTGTTGCTCGCGCAGCTCGCGCAGCGCCTCCTGGTCCAAACCGGTCAGCCGCGGCCAGTCCGCGGTGTGGGTGCGGCTCAAACGCTCGCTCACCTTGGACAAGAACAACTGGCGCAGGGCGGGATGGGCCATCCAGCCGCGCAGGACAGACGCCGGCACGGACAGTAGCGTGGTCGGCTCGTCGGTAGCCACGTTCGCCGTGCGCGGCTCACCCGACAGCGCGGCGATCTCGCCAAAGAAATCGCCTGGCGCCAGAGTGGAGAGCGAGCGATACCCTCCTTCGACGGCCACACCGGCTACCGCCTTGCCCGCCAGGACAAAGTAGACCTCATTGGCCTTTTCTCCGTGGCGCACCACCGTGGCGCCCGCCGGGGCCTCACTCACCGCGGCGCTGGCGACCAGGGCCTGGCGCTCTGCGGGGCTCAAGGTGGCGAGCGTTGGTTGTTTCGCCACCAGGGCGTCAAAATCGGCCGGAGTCGCCGGGCGCGCCAGGCGCTGACCCGCCTCGGCAGGGGCTTCGCGCAACAGCTTGAGCGCCCGCTTCCATTCCGCCGCCGGTTGGCCCAGCCCTGGCATGAACAGCGCCCAGACGCCGGCGCCGAGCAGCATCAACGCACTCGCCAGGTACATCAGGCGGATCGGGAAAACGTCGGCCAGCCCTGCCGCGGCCATGCCGACCAGGAACAACACATCGCGGCAGACGAAGAAGGCGCTATTGACGCGCCCGCGCATCTCGCGCGGCGTGTGGCGCTGAATGACCAGTCGCCGGGCAATGGAGGTGGGCGCATTGATCAGGCCCGACACGGCAATAATGGCGATGGCGGGCGCCACAGTACGCATCGAGGCATAGCCGATGCCGCTCAAGGCCATACCGATCAAACCCAGGGCGATCCACTGACCCTCCCGCAGGCGGTCGGACACGCGCGCCATCCACAGGCTGCCGATGACGAAACCGACCGAGGTCACGGCCTCCTGCACGCCGTACTCAAACTCGCTGGCTCCCAGCGCCTTGAGCGCAAACGGGAGCAAGAGCGAGTTGGAGAGGCCGAAACTGACAAAGACCAGGGCAAAGACGAGGAACAACGACTTGAGCATGGGCGTGTCGGCGAGCAGCCGCGCTCCAGCCGCCAGATTGCGCCCCACCGCGGCAATACCCGATTCCACGGCGGCGGCGAGGCTGGGCACGCGCACCATCCAGACGATCAGCGCCGAGACGACAAACGAGAGGGCGTCCAGGTAAAAGCACCACTGGATGGGAAAGCGTGAGGCGATCAACCCCGAGGCAGCAAAGCCCACCGCCGTCGCGCCGAAGGAGCTGATGGCCATCAGCGAGTTCGCCGCGGCCAGCTCCTCATCGGAGGCGATTTCCGGGAGCACGCTCTCGTGCGCCGGATCGAAGAACTGACTGATGGCGGACGTGAGCATGACGATGATGTAGAGCCAGGCGAGGCTCTGGCGCAGCAGGAGCGGAACAAGAAAGACCAGCACGGCCCGCGACAGGTCCGCCGCGATCATGATGCGCTTGCGGTCGTAGCGGTCGACGAACACCCCGGCCAGCAGCCCGACGAGGATGGTCGGCGCGGCGGTGGCCATCAGCATCAGCCCGACGCTCGCTGCCGAGCCGGTCAGCCGATAGACCAGGATGGACGCGGCGAGGGAGGTCAGCGAGCTGCCAATGGTCGAGATGAGCTGGCCGGTCCACAGCAAGGAAAAGTCCCGGTTGTGGAAGATGGCGAAAGGGGACGGAGCCCTCGCTACCTTGTTTGTGGTCATTGCAAGCTCCTAGTTTCAAATCCTGCCGAGAGTGTCCGCACCACACGGGCGCAGCCAGCCCAGAATGCTCTTACAGCCTCAGCGGCCCGAGCCGGCGCCTGCCGCTCGGACCGCAGAACTGCCACAGCCGGTTTCAGCCGGCGGCGTCACCTTCTTCGAGTTGGTCAATCCAACTGGCAATGAGGTCAAACCCGCCCTGCCAGAAGGGTGCCGAAGAGATGTCCACACCGGCTTCCGCCAATATGGTTGCCGGCGACGCTGAACCTCCGTAGGACAGGATCTTCAGGTACTTGGGCTTGAACGATGCGCCTTCCAGACGATAGCGCTGGAAGAGAGCCATCACGAGGAGTTGGCCAAAGCTGTAGGCGTACGTGTAGAAAGGCATGCTGTAGATGTGCGGAATCAGCGTCCATTCCCACTGGAATTCGTCGCTCACTTCAACAGCAGCGCCGAACTGTTCAGCCAGGTTGCCCCGGTAGTGCGCTGCGAGGTCCTCTGCGGTCTTGCCCTCGGCCACCAGTCGGTGAGCGTCGCACTCGAACAGGGTCATGTACGCCTGGCGCTGGACTGTGGCATAGGCATCGTCCAACATGGACACGAGAAGCTCACGTCGCATTGCCGCATCGGACTCGCCCGCCAGGAGCCGTTCGGACAGCAGCATCTCGCCAAAGACCGAGGCGGTTTCGGCGAGGGGCGCACTGGAATCGTAGGTCAGCACAGAGTGGCCCTCCGCCAGCATGGCATGTATCGCATGTCCCAGTTCGTGAGCGAGCGTCGCCACGTCACGGCCGCGCCCGGTAAAGTTGGTCAGCACCCACGGCGTGAGGTCGGGCAGCGCCGAGTAGCAAAAGGCGCCGCCCCGCTTGTTCTGCCGCGGCTGAGCATCGAGCTGACCCTGGTCCAGTACCCGGCGCGCTTGTTCCTCTATCAGCGGCGAAAAGCCTCGAAAACTGTCCAGCACCACGTCCAGCGCCTGCGCCAGGCTAAAGCGTTTCTCCGCAGGCGCCAGCGGCGCGTAGACGTCGTAGCGGCGCAACCGGTCCTGGCCGAGCCATTTGGCCTTGATCCGGAAGTAGCGCTGGAAAACGTGCACGTTGTCACGGCAAACGGCGAGAAGCGTCTGGACGACTGGGTCAGGGATGTCGTTCATGGTGTTGCGCGCCGAGATGGGCTCCGCGAAATGCCGCAACTCGAGCATCTCGGCGTGCCAGTCGCGCACGCGGTGGTTGTAGATCTGCGCCAGCACTGCACCGTGTTCCGTGTAGACGCGGTACAGCTCCCGGTAGGCCGCGGCGCGCACTTCCGGCGACGGGTGGCGCACCAGGGAAGAGACTTCGGCTTGGGTCAAGGTCTTGCGCTCGCCATCCAGCTCCAGGCTAAAGGTGAATGCGCTGGTGATCATTTCGTACAGGGTCACCAGAGCGTCGATGCCGTTCACATCCTTGAGGGTGATGACCCTTTCTTCGGGCTCGGTCAGCGTAAAGGGTTTGAAGCGGCGCCACGAGTCCAGGAAATAGCGCCGATCGCCGCTGGCAGCCATCAGTCGTGCGGCCGACTCTGCGGTCAAGGCCTTGAACCACAGTTCAAAGAAAACCACCCGGTTCTCCGAGTTGGCGAGCAGTTGGTTCACGCGGTTCTGCAGGTTCAGAGCGGCCTGGTCCTGGGTGTCTTCGGCGAAGCGCAGAAATGCATAGGCAGCCAGCCGGCGCTGCAGGCTGATCATCGTTTCGTAGGCAGCGAGGGTCTGCAAAAAGCTCTCCGTCGAGATCTCGGGAGAGAGGTGAGAGCGATATGACTCCAGACGGGCGACGGCCTGCTCCAGATAGAGGATAGCTGGGTCTAGCTGTTCGCCAGCGGCTGCAGCGATCAAGTCTCCCAGGTTCCAGCGACCATACTTATCGTCCATTACCACCCCTGGCACAAAGCGCAGAATGTCCTCTCGGCAAGGACTATAGCATAGTTCAGGAAATAGTCAAACCCTCCTGTGGAAGCGCCTGCGGTATGCCAGTCGGTGGATTCAGGTGATGCCCGTGCTGAGCGCCGGTTCCCGGAGCGAAGCGGAGGGGATGGTTTGCGAAACCAGGTCTCTCCGTTTCTCTATGCGCCGCCCGCCCTGTGCATGTCGCGTAGGTGCAACAACTGGTGGCCGTGCATGCTCAGGATGATAGTCTCCAGGGTGACCCGGCCCAGGCCGGGGTGCCTACCCATGCGATCCAACTGCGCGTCGTCGAGCGTGCGCAGCCACGCCAGCGTCGCACGGCGCGCCGCGGCCAGCGCCGGCAGCAATTGCTGCGGCGAACGATCCTGCAGGCGCTGCTGCTCCTCGGCGTTGAAGGCGTTGTGGTCGAGGCTCTCGGCAGCCCCCGCACCGCCCGCGGCCACGTCCTGCGCCAGTCGCAGCAACCCTTGCTCGGCGGACAGCAGGTGCGCCAGCAGGTCGCGCACGTCCCACACGTGGGGTTCGCGGTACACGACCGCGCTCCACCCCTCGGGGGCCAGTGCGCCCAACGCTTCCTGCGTCTTGTTGCCGCCCTTTGCGAGCCTGGCGATCAATGCTTCCACCCTCGGCGTTTGCACCTCGTTCCTCCTTTGGGGCGGCGCGCCCGTTGGGACTGACCGCAGAGGGCGCCGAGAACGCAGAGACCCACAAATGGCACGGGCAAGCCTCTGGAACCGTGGCGGGCGAACCAGTGTGGCTCCCGCCCGTGCCGTGGCGTCCTCAGGCTTCGATGCCAGCTACCGGCCCTCCACGATCTTGATCTCGTCTTCCGTCAGCCCGTAGAGCTTATACACCAGTGCGTCAATCTGTCGGTCGGTGTCCTCGATCTGTCGCTGGTACAGCTCCTGCTCGGCCTGCGTCTTGGCCGCGGCCTTGTGCTCGTGTAGGGCCAGCATGGAATCTACGAGCACTACCATCCGCTCGTGACGGGCTCTGTCTTGCGGTAGTGAAAAATCCAACACAGGGATAGGTAGAGCGTCCAGGTCGACCTTCTTGACCTGGGCAATACTTCTCCTATTGGTGAGGGATCTGGCTCGGTAGTAGCACGTGAGCAGACTTGAATTGAGGATGCCGAGCAGGAACTTGGGGCTTGTTGGCGTTTGGTACCCATAGAGAAAGTATAGGGACTGCTCCGGGAACACGCCAGACTGGTCATAGGTGGCAATGATTCGATCGCCTGTCTTCCGCAAGAGGACCTTCGGGGACGCGCCGAGTTTGGCTGTGTCCGTAGTGCGGCCCGTGATATTCTCAGGACGAAAATCGAACCAGTAGACCTTGCGCATCTCGTAGCGACCTATGCTGTCCCCTTTCAGGGTTCGGATCTGGTTCTCGTGTGTCCTCGTCTCTTGAACAAGCTCGGATCTGCCTCCGAATCCCGATGTAGAGTGGCATAAATCACCGAGAGGCGTCAGCTTCGACAGACAGGGCAGACTCCTCACCAGTGTCATAACATTGGCGTTTTCGAAGTATATGAACTGGTGCGCCGGGTCCTGGACGTAGTCGCCCTGTAATTGAGGCACAGACGGCTTACCGTACTCAGAGACATCGATGAAGTGATCTCTCTCGGCTTGGGTCTTACGGACGACGAAGATGAGGGTGTCCGCCGTCACCCCCGGAAACGGGACTTTGTGGACCAGCGATAGGAGCCGTCCCTCAGCAAGGATTCGCTCGCGGAGACCAATGTACTGTCTGTTGAAACCAAGACGGTCTGGGACTATCATGCTGAAGTAGCCACTCGCTCGCGTGAGGGCCAGACCCTGGGCAACGAAGTACTCGTACAGGTTGGGCATGTAGGTGTTGCCGCGAAACCGGTCGCTCATGTAGTCGGTCTCCGCTGGCGACCATATCTCCGCTCCAAACCTGCCGGACAGTGAAACCCACGGCGGATTCCCGATCACCGCATCAAAGCCGCCCCTGGCCATGACCGCCGCGAACTGCTCGGTCCAGTTGAACGGGTTGACGCGCTTCAACTCGCCGGGGTCGGCGAACATCTGCCCGCTGAAGTAGTCCGGCCCGATCAGGCTGTTGCCGCACTGGATGTTCGCGCTGAGGTCGGGCAGCACGGTCTGCTGGAACAGGCTGCGCTCTTCGGTCAGCTCCTCGGGGCGGGTGTCCTCCAGCGCCTTGAGCGAGAGCGAGAAACGCGTCACTTCCACGGCTTGCGCGTCAATGTCCACGCCGTACAGGTTGTTGAGCAGGATCTGGCGCTTCAGCCTGGCCGTCAGGCGCACGCGTCCATCGCTGTCATGGTACGCCGCGCTGCGGTCCTTCGCGCTCAGGCCCTGCTTGTCGCTGTAGTAGTGGATGTGCCAGTCAATCAGGGCCTGGTACGCCCCCAGGAGAAACGAGCCGGAGCCGCAGGCCGGGTCGAGGATCTTTAAACGGGCAACGTCCTCGGGCGTGGCGCAGTGCTCCAGCAGCTTGCCCAGCGTGTGGCGCACGATGTACTTGACGATGTACTGCGGCGTGTAGTACACGCCGCCCGCTTTGCGCACTTCCGGCTTGTCCTCGATCTTGACGCGCTGATCCGTGGTGCGCACCACGCGGCCCAGGAAGCGCTCGTAGATCGTGCCGAGCGTCTCCACCGGCAAAACGGAAAAGTTGTAGGGCGAGTTCTCCGGCTGCAGCTCGCGCAGCACATCGCGCACCACCTTGTTGGAGACCGTCACGGCCTCGAGTTCCGGGCGCGGCTCGAAGACGCTGCCATCGTAGAACTGGTTGAGCTTGTCAAAGATGCCACGGCAGGCGCTGAACCAGCTCGTGTCGCTCTCTGCCAGGCCATCCCGCTCCACGATCTCGGCCAACTGCGTCAGGTAGTCTTCTTCGATCTCGCGGTCCGAAAGCACTTTGACAAAGATCAGCCGGTCGATCCACAATTGGACCGCCGCCGTGATGAGCGCGCCATCGGCTTGCGGGTTGCGCTTCTTCATGTCCTTGGCCAGAATCACGCGCCAGCCGGTGCGGTCGTCGTCCATCTCCGCCAGGAAGGCCTTGTCGGGCGGGATGCGGTTGGCCTTGACCTTTTTGGGTGAGAGATAGCGCGCCCACAACCCCGCAGGCGACTCGCTGCCGCGCGTGCGGGCGTGTCGGCGCACGTTGTTGCGCTCGAACAGGTCCCACAGCGTGTCGAACTGGCGCACATAGTCGTCGCAGCGCCAGTCCAGCACCCGGAAGTTCCCGACGGCCTTGGGGTCGCCCGCGTACAGCGTGCAGTCCAGGACGACAAACTCTTGAAAGTCGGTGAGCACGGCAAAGTCGATCCTGCGGGTGGGGGAGAGACTCTGCGTGGAATACGCGTACGCGTAGACCTGGTTCATCCAACGCGGGTCGTGCATGTCGTACTTGACCTGTTTGGCGTCCATCACCAGCAGGTGCTGGCCGTCCAGTTGCAGGATGTAATCGGGGCGCTTGCCGTAGCGCTGGGTCTTTTGCACCAGGAACTCGTAATCGGGCACGGCCAGGCCCGCGTTGCGCGTGTTCCAGTTGAGGTACTCGAAGAGTGGCCGCACAAAGTTGTTCTCGATCTGGGCTTCGGCCTCATCCATCAATGTCAGCTCGCTGGCCTTGAACGTGCGAACGAGCTGCGTGATCTCGGATCGGGCTTGATCTGGTGTGTAGGTCATGCGCATGACCGCCTTTGATGGCTCTCTACGAATGGACCGAAGGCGCGCCTCACGGCCGCTAGCTCAGGGCGCGCGGAGCGCGTTCCAGGTCGAGCGATGGACCTAGGTGCACCGTGCCGTCCGGCGTGGCCTGTCGACTGCAGCGACCCGTTGAGTAGTATTGTACGATGGAAGCCGTCTGGGGTCAACGGACAGGCAGCATGGCTGCAGGAGATGAAGACGTCGTACTCGAATTGCGTGGTCATGTCTCAGGCCCCCGTCTCTCACGCTGGCGCAAGACAATCCGGCTGCCCGGCCAGCATTGTAGCGCAGAAGCAGGCAGGCGGCAAGAATCGCGGGAGGCGGATGCGGGAAACCTGGTTTGTTGTCATCAAACCAGGTTTCTGGAGTACTCGATCAACAAGAAACCTGGTTTCGCAAAGAAGAAACCAGGTTTCGCGCTGAGCGCAGCGCGGACGGCAAGGCCCTTCTGGTTGTGCTCGTTCGTTGACGGCACCCGCGCCCTACGGCCTCCGTATCAGCGGCAGGAAAACCGCGCACGTCGCCGTCTGCGTGCGCGTCCCGGTTACGGTCGGAGTGAGTGTCGCCGTCTGCGTGCGCGTCCGGGTTGCGGTCCGAGTGAGCGTCGCCGTCTGCGTGCGCGTCCGGGTTGCGCTCGGAGTGAGCGTGGGCGTCGGCGTCCAGCCCGAGATGAGCAAGTGCACGACGTTGACGAACAACCGACGGCCCATCTCGCTCATTTCGTTGGGCGCATCCCCAAAGCCCCCGTAGAGGAAGCGCTCCGTTTGGCGCACCAATGGATAGTAGCGTGCGTAAGTGTCTGACACGGCGAGCAACAGCATGTCTGCCGTGGGGGTGTTGATGCGGACGCCACGCATGTAGCCCGGAGCGGTTCCGCACAGCGCCAGGATGCCGTCGGGCGGCAGGGTGATCTCGTTGGGCGTGTGGAAGACCGGCAGGGTGGGATCCACGGCCCGGATGCGGCAGGCAGAGATGCCCCTGGAATGCCCCCAGTTGATCGCCAGGCCAAGCCGGTCGAAAAGCTTCAGTCCTCCCGTGGAGAGGCCCAGGATGGGCTTGCCCGAGTCGTTCAGCGCCACAACCTGAGCGGCGTCGGCCCACCCATCACTTCCCGAGTCCTGCTCGATCAAGATGGCAGCGTAGGGCGCCCAGACGGTGCTGGTCAGAGCCGCCCTCTGCAGCAGGTCCACCTGAAAGCCGTTGGCATCCAGGAACGCCTTCCACGCGTTCGCGTTTGGAGCGTTCCAGTCCCAGACCAAGGCCAGGCGGATGGCGGATGAGCCTGCCTCGACCGCAGCCGGGGCGGGAGCGCCGCGCGCGCGGCGCCGGCCGCGCCAAAGCCACCAGGCACATCCCTGCTGCCAGTAGCCTCAAGAGCATCGCGACCACACGCCGCGACCTGCCAGAAACACATCTCCCGTCCACAGTAACCTCCTGCTTTCCATGGCATGTTTGGCGTTTGTCAGCGCCTGTTTCGAAACCGTCGCCGTGGCATGGCGCTGCAGCGCAAGCCTGCACGGCGCACGCCACGCATCATGCCAGACCCGTCACTCATTCCTCTGCACGCACGGCAGCCACACACGCGGACGAATGGAGGGGTCGCGCTCGGGCACCACCTCTTCGCCAAACAGCGTGACGGTCGCCGCACGATGCTGACCCGCGGACGAGGCATACAGCGTGATGCGCACCTGGTCGCTCAGGCCTGGCCGCCACTCCTGAGGCGCTCTCAGATCAATCACGCCAAAATCGCGGTTCGCCGCGGTCGGGTCGTAGCTTACCTGGAACGCGCCGCCGGATGAGGTCGTCGCGCCCTGGGCCAGAATGAAGCCGGGCGTGGTGATGGTGTAGTGCACCGACGTGTTGCCCCACCCAGCCGGGAGGAGGCCGCGCACAACCACCGGCTGCAGGCCGTTGGGCCAGCGCAGCAAGCCCGGCGTGGGCGAGGTGAGCGTCAGGCGCGTCGCCCCCTTGGGCGCCACGTAAAAGGAGTAGCGCGACTGCGTTGCACCCAGCACCGTGCCCGTGTTATGACTGGTGGGTATGCTCCCTATCGCGGGGTAGACGCGGTCGTGGACGACGCGCACCTCCACGGTCCACACCCCAGGCTCGTTCACGATGCAGTTGCCCGAGGGCTCGTAGAACCAGCCCACCTTGTTGGCGTGGCCATCGATGCTGCGCACTACCGCGCCGCTCGGGGAGCGCAGTGTGGCGGTGACCCGGCTGTCCAGGGCCGGCGCTACGTGCCCGCAGAAGGCAAAGGTGTCGCCCGTCTCCAACACGCTGCCGGGCTGCGTGCCCAGCGGCAGGAAGAACACGTCGATGTCCTGCCCCTTGACGCGCAGCAACGGCCCGCCGTCCTGCGGGCCTCCGCCAGCCCCCTGATAGGGCGGCATGACGCGCGAGCCGACCGGGTCTTCGTTGGGTACCAGCACCCACATCGCGGAGTAGATGGCGTACTGGTTGATGCGGCGCGCCGTGTCACGGAACACGAGCCCGCAGAACTGGAACTTGAAGTCGTTGGGCAAATCCCCCTCGAGGCCCATGCCGATCTGCGCCCCGTACATGTCGCCAAAGCGCCAGTAGCCAAAGATGTTACTGTCCTCGCACACCAGCTCGCGCACGCGGATGCCCGGCCGTTCCGACGAGCGGTAGGCGTAGCCCCATTGGTCAATCTCGTTCGGGTAGCGGTCGGGGTAGTGGCCGTTGGAGCAGGCGTTGAACAGCGGAACCTCGCCCACAGCCACGCGCCCGGCAAAATCGTTGGCCAGCGGCCCTTGCGATAGCGCCGAGTGCGGCAGGCGGTTGCGCTGCTCCATCAAGCCGCGTATGGTCCCCTGGGAGTCGCTGAACGTGGCTGCGGGGATGAGCGAGTCGCCCCCGGGGATGTCAATGTCGCGGCACCACATGACGTCGCCGCGCTGGTAGGGGTAGTAGATGTGGTCCTTGCGATCGGCCGCAGAGAGGTTCTCCCACAGGAACCACTGCAAGCCGGTGGAGGGCGCGTTGTCAACGCCGCGCCGGCCGTGCGCCACGAGCGGGGTGTTGGGAGTCTCGATCACGTTGCCCCAAGCGTAGCAGCCCATCCACAGCGTGCCATTGGTTTCGGTGTAGGTCGCCGTGATGTCCACGCGGAACTCGCCGGGCTGGCTGAGCGCGAACGAGCCGCTTGGCGGATGAAAGTAGCCGTAGGCATTGGCCTTGCCCCGCGCGCGGGCGGTGATGGCCTGCTGCGCGTTAGAGTTGGGCAAGAGCGTCAGGGTCGCATCCACCTCGGCAGGCATGCGCGGGTACACCTGCACGGTCGGCGAAAAGTCGTCGCCCACCTGGTAGGGCGTGGTCGGAAGCTGGCCCGAGTCCATGTCCAGCTCGCGCGCCACCCAAACGTCGTACGTCCCGCCCAGGTTGTAGGCGTTGCCCCACACGTCCTGGATCGTCCCGGTGACCATGATCACGTGCTGGCCGTACTGGTCAAACGCATAGTGAAAGGCACGCTCCACGTTGGTCAGATGGTACACGTCGGCCAGGTAGGGCGCACCCAGGTGCACCTCTCCGCCGTCAATGCGGCTGGGCAGACGCGTCAGCGACTGGTGCAGCACGGCGGGCCCCAGCGTCACCGTCCGCCCGTCGGGTGTGCGCACCGTCACCTGGATGGGCGCGGTGGGGAACCGGAACGGAACGAGCGGCGTCACCGGAAAGCCGCGGTCAGTGTACGAGATCATCGGCAGGTACGGGCCGAGATCGTAGGAGACAGACTTGCCGGTCAGCGCATCGAAACGCGGCACGATGCACTTCTGCGGCTGGTAGGCTACCATGGTCGCCAGGTCAAAGCGGCCGCGGTCCTCGCGCGCCAGCGCCCCGCGCGTGCCGCCCGTGTAGCTGTCCGTGAGCAAGCCGGTGACCAGGCGCGGCGTTTGCGGGCTGCCCACGCGCACGATGGGCAGATAACCCTCGTTGATAGCGCGATCGTACACCCAAATGTCCACCAGGTTCGCCGGGTTGTTGGGCAGCCCCGTGACCTCGAAGGTCAGGCGCGGCGCATACACGCCCGTCGCCATGCTTGCCGGCAGGGTCACATTGAGCGTCAGGCTGCCCTCGAGCACTCCCGCCTGGACGGTGCGCAAGCCCGTCACGTCCGCGCTGGCCAGAAACGGCGCCGGGTCGTCGCTGTCGCGCTCGATGGGCAGGCCGGTGGGCGTCATCAGCGTGGACATGAACTGGTTGTCCTCGAAGCCGTGTTCCAGGCTCTCCAACTGGCGCCCGTTGGCGTCAAACAGCGGCGCGAAGGCGATGCTGCACCAGGCATGCACGCCTGTGGGGTTAAAGCCCGCCGGCACGGCAGCGGAGGCGATGCGCATGGTTGCGTTGACTCGCAGGGTCTCACCCGCACGCACGTTGAGGTCGCGCGGCGTGGTCAGCGTGCCATTGATCCACCAGCGCGCGTCGCTCTTGGCGGGCGGCCTGAGCGCAGCGCCGCACGTGGCAAAGGCGTAGCTGCCCGTCGCGCTGCCTGCAGCGCCGGTCCCGCCAAACGCCGTCGGGACGGCGCTGAACTGCGCGCCGGCCCCGCCATACGTCGGCGGGACGGCGCTGAGCTGCGCGCCGGCCCCGCCAGGCAGCGGCACGCGCAGCAATGTCTTGGGCAATGGCGTCAGTTCGCCAGTCCAGCCGCCTAGCCAGAGCGGGTCGCGCACGTACATCACCGCCAGCGTCGCCCCGGGCGGCGCGAAGACGCGCGTGGAGAAGCTACCATCGCGCGCCGCGGTGGTGACTGCATTCAGCCGGGTATCCACGTCGGCCACCGCCACTGTGTGAAAACCCGGCGCAGCGCCTGGGTCGCCGGTCACCGTCGCCATGCCGGCCGCATCCGCTGCGCCCACGTGCATGCGCACGGCCAACGGCGGCGGGCCGTCCGGGTGGGCGTATACAGGCAGCGCGGACAGCGTCACGTCGGCGTCGTTTACGTCGCTAGCGCGCGCGTCGGCATATGGCATGGGATTGTAGATGCCGAAGGGAATGCCGACCACATACAGCATGTAGAGTCCCGGCGGCGCTACGAGCTGGTAGCTGCCATCGCCGCTCCACAGGTCGCCCCCGAGCCACTCGTCCTGCGGCAGGCTGAAGGAGATGGGGCGCAGTTGCACGTTGCCCTCCCTGGGAGGGAAGCTGCCGTCCGGCATGCGCACCCGCCCGCGCACCAGGAATCCGCGCACCAACTGAAAGTCTTTGCGCACATCGGCGTTCGTCTGCGACGTGTTCCAGTTGCGGTCGGCCAGCCGCAGATCCACGGAGGCGCGCACGAAGATCAGTATCCGGCCGCCCGCAGGCACGTTCGTGACCGAGTAGCGCCCGTCGGCCGCGGTGCGCGTCCTATGATCCCCGTCCGAGGCGGTCACCTCCACGCTTATGCCCGACAGGCCAGCGCCGTTGGCGTCAGTCACGCGTCCCGAGACGCTGATCGCAGCCGCAGCCACGGGTCGCGCCCGCACAGGAGCGGGCGCAGCCAGCGCCAGAATCAGCACGGCGCCAATGCGGACCAGACTGTGCGAGACATACCTCATCATTCCCCCTCGTGTTCAGGTTCGTCTGCCGCGCGAAATCTGGGTGGCGGATGCCATCTCGGGCGGCATGCTGCCGGGGCCGGCGGCTTGCGGCGGCGGGTCTGACAGCGTCAGCGTCTGCCTGGGCAGCGGGCGTAGCATACCCCGGTTAATGCACGGCGATGCGCTGCTCAACATGTAGATGGTGTCGTCCACGCCGTTGCGCGATGCCGAGTGGAGGGCGCTCCACAATTGGTCGACATTGTGGATGTGCCAGTCGGCCGCCATAGCGCGGCTAGCCGGGGAGGGATGGACCACGCCAGAAGCCGCCGGGGGTCAACGAACAGGCCGCAAGGTAGTCCCTGCCGTTCCGCGGGTACTGGAACGGGCCCGCGCCGCCCCGCACGAGAACCCCACAGCCGCCCGATACCCTCCCTGCCTGCATGGCCAACAGCCCCAGAGCAGGGGCATGATGACTCGCGGGCATTCTAACGCAGAATCGTGGAGGGAGCAAACCTCGCGCCCCAATTGCCAAAACGTTGACGGTTGTGCTACACTTCATCGCGAGACCGTTCTTGGTTGGGTTTGTCCAGCGACTCTATCCTACCACAGAAAGGTCTCGTCCCTCTACTCCCCCTGACTCTGAAAAAGCCCTGCATTCCCGGGGTGGTTCCGCGGCCCGGGTTTCTGGGCCACACTTGATCGAATATGGAGAGTGGACAAATGTGAGTACTCGGTATATGATTGGGCCGTGCGGGCCATACGCCAGGTCATGCCGGGAACGTCTCGTGGATGGAACACAGGGACAGTGAACCCTGCGCATAGTACGTACGGAGGGAGGCACTCCGACCACGGCCGCCTCTAGGGCCTCACGCAGGTTCTGGCTCGCGAAATGAGGGCCGCACGTTGCTCTGTTGCGTTTTGTGTCTGGCGGACTGCGTGCTATCATGCGCCGCAGCAAGAGCTGGAACTACTACCGTTCCTTGCGCGGAGGTTCGTGCATGTTGACCACCATCTTCAAGGCCTATTATTTCGTGTGCCTGATGTTCTACGAGATCGTGCTCTTTGCGCCGCACGCGCGTCGGATCAAGGGCAGCGCGCTGGTGGAGAACCGCGTGCGGAGCTGGGACGCGCCGTGGGCCATCCTGGCCTTCTTTGGCATGCAGCTCCTGCCGTGCGTGTACGTGCTGACGCCTTGGCTGCGCTTTGCCGACGTGGGCCTGCCCCCGTGGCTGGGCTGGTTGGGTGTGCCGACCTTTGCCTGTTCGCTGTGGCTGACGTGGCGGGCGCACGTCGACCTGGGACGCAACTGGACACCCGCGCTGCAGATCAAGCAGGGGCAGTCGCTCGTCACCGCGGGCGTCTACCGCCACGTGCGTCACCCCATCTACGCCGCGCAGTGGCTGTGGGCCATCGCCCAGGCGCTGCTGCTGCACAACTGGCTGGTGGGTCCGCTGGGCTTGCTCAGTTTTGCGCCGGTGTTCTTCTACCGCGTGCCGCACGAGGAGCAGATGATGCTGGAGCATTTCGGCGACGAATACCGCGCCTACATGGCGCGCACCGGGCGCGTCATTCCGCGCTTGGGCAGGTGAGTTCACATGTCCAGCAGCAAGCACGCTGCATCAAGAACGCGAGCGCGGGTCATCGCCGACTATCAGACCACGCATTCTGACCCGTTGACGATGCATGCCGGTCAAGTGCTGACGTTGGGCCGCACCGCCCCGCGCAGACGGGGCCGCACCGCCCCGCGCAGACGGGGCCGCACCGCCCCGCGCAGACGGGGCCGCACGGACGCGGAATGGCCGGGCTGGGTGTGGTGCACCGACGCCGACGGAAAGGGCGCGTGGGTGCCGCAGGCGTACGTGCGGGTGCAGGGATCTCAGGGAACCGCGCTCTGCGACTACACGTCGCGGGAACTATCCGTGCGTGCCGGCGAGCTACTGACCCTACACCTGGCCGAGAGCGGTTGGTGGTGGGCCACCAACGGCGCAGGCGACAGCGGCTGGGTGCCGGCCACGCACGTGGAGACGATCCGGACTCGAAGCCTGACATGACTCCACTGCAAAAAGCCCCCTCTTCACCGCTGAGGCCCCGGAGAACGCAGAGTTCATACGAAAATCTCCGCGTTCTCTGCGCTCTCTGCGGTGGATATCCGAGTTCTTTCGGTGGCGTCCTGACACTCGAAAGGAGTTGCGCATGCCGCCCCACGTTGTACTGCACATCGGAGTGAGCCTGGACGGACGCCTGGACTGGTACGCGGGCGACGAGGGCCTGTACTATGAGCTGGCCGGCCGCTTCATGGTCGACGCCATGCTCTCGGGCAGCAACACCATCCTCACCGCGTACGCCGGCCAACAGCCCTTCGACGAAAACGCGGCCCGGGAGCCCGCGCCGAGCGATACGGCGGACGAGCGGCAGTGGCTGGCGGTGGTGGACGGCAAGGGCCAGATCCGCAACTGGCACGTCATCCGCCAGGAGCCCTACTGGCGCGACGTGATTGTGTTGTGCTCGCAGGCGACTCCGCAAGAGTACCTAGACTATCTCACGAGCCGGCGCATCGAGCACATCGTGGCGGGCGAGGAGCGCGTCGACCTGCGCGCGGCTCTGGAAGAGCTGGGCGCGCACTATGGCATCCGGCGCGTGCGCGTCGACAGCGGCGGTACGCTGTCCGGGGTGCTGCTGCGCGAGGGCCTGGTGGACGAGGTCAGCGTGCTGGTCAACCCGGCGCTGGTGGGCGGCACCTCGGCGCGCAGCATGTTCGTAGCGCCCGACCTGACCTCGGCGGAGGGCGTCATCCGGCTCAGGCTGCTCGACGTGGAGCGGCTGCGCGGCGACGTGGTCTGGCTGCACTACCAGGTAGTCAGAATCTAAACGAAAGCCAATTGGATTTGGCTCAGAGACTCCTATGATCTGAGGCCCCTTTGTCTGTTAGACATACGTGGCGTCCGTCACGACTTGGTGTGATGAAGGCCCGCCCAACGGCCTCGAGGTGAGCCGCCCCCCCCCGGCTCCAGCCCATCCTGCCCCATTCTCGCGCACCCTCTCAGGCGAAGTACCTTCCCATTTTCGGCAGCTAGGGAGGTCGGCTCCAGCGAGTTGTTAGGCTGCGGGTGAATCTCGGGTGGCCGTCTTTGGAGAAGCTTCCTCACGCCCACAGTGTCCGGGATTGCTCAGTGGTGGCGCTCATTTTGGGTCCTTGCCTGTCCCGATGTTGGGCTCCATGCCTCGGCCACTCGGATAGAAGGCTGCATCTGACGGAACCACTCTGCCAGGATGATGCCCGAGGCAACGCAGAGATTCAGGCTTTGGGTTATGCCTCGTTGGGGGATGGTCAGACGGAAATCGCATGCCTTGATGAGCTCCGTGGGCAGGCCTCCTCCCTCCGAACCGAGCACTAGGAGATCATCCTGGCCGAAGGTGAAGCCGTGCAGCGAGGTTGCCGACTGGTCCGGCACTTTTGCGATTGTGTGACCACCATAGCCGGCGATGAACTTCAGAGGGGCATTCACCGGCACAAACTCGATCCGGAAGAAGGCGCCCGCCGAGACCGTCTTCAGCTTCCGCGCATATGACCTGCCGTATCGAGGCCGGACAATGCGGTGCGGGTCGAAGACGTAGCACAGGTTCAGGCCGAGGGCATCCAACGTTCGCGTCAGAACGCAAAGGTTGGTGAAGTCCTCGGGTGCGTAAACAAACACCTGCATCGTAAAGCCTCGCTCAAGCAGCCTAACGTTCAAGCTAAGACCGCCTAACAAAACCTAGTTTTGATGTATAATAGGTGCATGGCTAAGCCAATACTACCAGATGAACTGTGGGAGATGATTGCGCCGTTGCTACCTCCGGATCCGCCCAGGCCAAAGGGAGGGCGGCCGCCAGTGCCAGCCCGGGCAGTTCTCACCGGTCTTCTCTTCGTCTTGCGCACTGGCATTCCCTGGGAGTTGCTGCCCCAAGAGATGGGGTGTGGCAGTGGCATGACCTGTTGGCGGCGCTTGCGTGACTGGCAGGAGGCGGGCATCTGGCGCAAGATCCACCAAATGCTGCTGGATCGCCTTGGGGAAGCAGACCAAATCGATTGGTCGCGGGCCTCGCTAGATTCGGCGAGTGTACCCGCCCCGGGGGGGGCGCGGAAACCGGCCCGAACCCGACGGATCGGGGCAAATCGGGATCGAAGCGCCACCTGGTGGTCGACCGAAAAGGAGTTCCCCTCGCTGTGACTCAGTCGGGGGCCAATGTGCACGACTCAATGCTGCTGGAAGCAACGGTAGATGCCCTCGCGCCGATTCGTCGGCCCCGGGGACGGCCTCGGAAGCGACCGGCCAAGCTGGACGCGGACAAGGGATACGACTTCCCCCGCTGTCGGAAGGCATTGCGGGCTCGTAGCATCATTCCCCGCATCGCGCGTCGGGGGATTGAGTCGAGTGAACGGCTCGGTCGCCACCGCTGGGTAGTGGAGCGCACTCTTTCTTGGATGAATCGATTTCGTCGGCTCAAGGTGCGATATGAGCGACGGCCAGACATCCATCAAGCGTTCCTTTCCTTGGGTTGTGCGATGATCTGCTGGAAGTTCCTCCAGCACAGGTTGTGTTAGGTGCTCTAAGCCCTGTGCAGCTTCGCCGTGCCGCCTCAGCCACTCCTCGCGTACCGCCTGCACGCGCTCCAGCACCTCGTGCGCGCGGGGCAGGTCCGGCTTCTGAGCGCACAGGTCGATCAGGTCCTGAATGGCCTCATCGAAATGCGTCAGCTCCGTGCTCACGCCAATACCCTTCTCGTACTGGCCTCGCGCCTCCTCCAGCCGCCCGCTGGCCAGCAGCGCCAGCGCCAGGTTGAACTGCATCCAGGCCTGCGTGGGGTCGATGGCCAGCCCCTGCCGCGTGACCTCTACGCAGCGCGCAGAGTCGCCCTGCACATAGTGGAGCCAGCCGAGGTTGCCGTACGTCATGGCCAGTCCCGGGTCCAGCTCGAGCGCCTTGCGGTACGCCACCTCCGCCTCCACGGCGCGCTTCTGCTCAGCCAGCAGCAGGCCCAGGTTGTAGTACGCCGCGGCATACCCAGGGTCCAGCTCGAGCGCCTCACGGTACGCCGCCTCCGCCTCCACGTACCGTTTCACCTCAGCAAGCACTGCGCCCAGATTGCTGTGCGCCCACGCTAGGTCAGGCTGCACTGCAATCGCCTGCTGGTAGGCCTCGATCGCTTCCACATGGCGCCGCTCTCCGTAGGCAGCGTTGCCATGCAGCACGAGGGCGCCGGCCCGCTCCGCATCGGTTGCTTTCGAGTCCGGCAAGGAGGCGGCAACGGCCTGCTCCAGCACCCGGATCTGCTCTGCTTGCGCCGTGCCCAGACGCGGCACCTGCCCAGCCTGCAGCCCATCCTCCAGTTGGGAGCGCGCCAGGAGCCGCAGCAGCAGGCCTACAGCCACTCGCCCCTCCTCGGCCTTGCCGCGCACCTCAGCCAGCTTCCGATTTGCGCGATCAAGCTCGCGCCGGGTCTCCTCCTGTAAGTGGAGCGACAGGGCGGTCGTCACCTTGGCCTTCAGATCGTCCACGCTGGTGAATTGGCCTGGACAGTGGCGCTCGCCCAACTCCTTCCGAAGGCAGAGCAGCCTGGCGTGCTTTTCGGGATCAAAGTCGATGTACTCCTCCGTGTGAGGCATGGGGTGGGCGAGGTCTCGCAGGTAGATGAAGATAGGCATCGGCCGTCCGTCGGGCAATCTGCGCCCTGTGGCATGGCGGTACTCCAGCTCGGTGATGGAGAGGCCCGTGGCCGGGTCAAGCGTTCCGTAGCGCTGGGCAAAGAGGCCGACGTAGACGTCGCACTCGTCTAGCTCCAGCAGGCTGACGGTCGTGGGATCCTCGGAGCGTGTGCCAAAGAACTTCATGTCGCCGAATTGCAGGTCCAATCCGTGAATTGCGTCGCGTACGGCCTCGCGTTCCGGGCCGAGGTCCTTGAGGGTAGAACTGATGAACACCCTGATCATGGCTGCCACCTCCGCAGATACAAAGCGGGTCTCCCGCAGCACCTGCCGCCGCCCCCGTCAGCCAACCTGCCAGGGCATTATATCACGCCGCCCTGCCCCCCGCCAAACCGCTTATGCCACCGGGGAGCTTAAGGTTCACGAACCGGACGCGGGCACCCGGCAATCCGTGCTTGAATCCGTGTCGTGCAGACACACAGAAACCCGGTCTTCCACTACGAAAAACCGGGGTTCCAGCTCTCACCATCACTCTTCACGTTTCACTCTTCACGCTTCGCGGCGCCTCACGCAGCACGCAACACGAAACACGCTCCCCGCTATCTGTACGTCACCACCAGCTTGGGGCGCTGCGCCAGGGTGCCATTGTCGGCGCTGGCAAAGTTGAACGAGGCATTCGTGGAGGCCGATTGGCGCAGCAGCCAGCCGTTGTTGG